>Ga0209536_100000844_pt1 | contig 50793 bp, 40 predicted proteins | sample DeeMarSeWOR28_12_FD_187461 | JGI IMG/M metagenome (GOLD analysis project Ga0209536, IMG submission 187461) | Marine sediment microbial communities from White Oak River estuary, North Carolina - WOR-2-8_12 (SPAdes) (version 2) | ecosystem: Environmental > Aquatic > Marine > Intertidal zone >...
TATATCAAGTCAAATCTATTTTAGAGATTATACGAGGAGCCTCTCAATTTCTTTCATAACGGAATTGCGATTGTGGATATTGATTTCTTTTTCCTCACCATCCTCAAAAAATACTTTGATTTCACTGGGTCCGGATTTGTTTTTTATCTCGGTTACAATTGTCGATTCAAGCCCATGGAAGTCATCGTAATGGCTAATTCGTTTTTTATTCATATCAAAATCATCAAAATGATCCTGATGGCGACTCTCGATATCCATTTTAGAGTGGTCATACTGGATACCGGGCATCCGCCATTTCCATTTACGAATGGAGTCTAATAATAACTTTTTTGAGCGGGGCAGTTTCCAGGTTAACCATAAACCAGAAGTATAATAGTAATTACGAAATCCGGGTATCGTATTTCCATTACAAACAAAATCACCCTGCTCACAAATCTTTTCAATTATCTGATAGTAAATGCGCACTCTTACCGCTGTTGCTCTTTTCTTACTTTTTTTGGTATTCCTACCCATTTAGTCTTATCCTTAGAATTTATGTAAAGTCTATTAATAGATTTCACTCATTTTTTCATTACATAAAAGCAAAGGGCAAAGTGCAAAGGGCATAGAGCAAAGATAAAAAATAAACCCTATGCACTCTGCTCTTTGCCCTATGCGTTCTTAAATCCTCACCGGCTGACCAGTAACATTTTAAATTCTAAAATTCGCTCCGATTTATAAAGTGCCAGCGCCTGATTAAGCAAAGGCATGACATTATTGAACTGCTGGTTATTAAAATGATAAATCGCCAGATTATATAATTGCAGGCCGGCAAGTTGTTCAAGTGATATCTCTTCGTTGACCCTGGTTCTGAAAATATATGTATCCTCCTGATCTGACTGCGGCGGTGGATTTTTATAGACAGATATCTGTCTGATGATCTTTTGCGGGTTGGTAATAAATCCCTCTTCGGAATTCGTCGTCTCAATTAACACCTGTTGCTCATCGGTCGTCACAATGATATAAACGTGATAATTTGTCTCCTTAATTATATAACGCACATCAAGGGCTTCGAAGACGAGTGCGAACAAGACACAGGCCGATACACAATCATAACGACCAGCATCAAATATATCATGAATTGTACTGAATTGTTGATATTCTGTTAAATAGTCTTTGTGGAGCGATTTAAATATATAATGTAGATACAATAACTCTGATTTGTACTTACCTCTCACTCTTTTCAGCTGAGCGATCAATTTGGTGAAACAGGTTTTATAGGGAGAAGATTGATTTAGCGTTAAATGTTTACTACCGGTGAGAAATATCTCGAGACTGTTGATCGTTTCCGGACTGGTCTCTATTTCTGAATCGTCAATACCATTTCCGAATGTCATCTGAGGCATACAAAGCAATAAAACAAATAAGATGAAACCACAAAAAACAGGCTTCGTAATAATTGACATAATGACACTCCCTCTTCCCATTTACAGGGCAATTCAGATATACTCTTCAATAATTACCCTCTATTTTATATTCGTTTGGAATCGGGAACACTTTAATTTTGCGGCAAAATATATAGGTGGGAAAATGATTTAAAAGGGCACGACAATTAGAAGATTGTTGCTGACAGGTACCGTGCCCCTAAAAGTATATCAATTTCTTATTGCTATCATTGGTTCGTTCAACATCAGAGATCCCTGCGGGATGACAGACACATCCCGCATCTCGGATCACGTAGCTGGCATCACATCACAAACAACATCTCTGAATATTTAGGCAGTGGCCAGTCAGAGTCAGGAAGGATTGTTTCAAGCATATCTGCAGGTTCGCGAACGGCCTCCAGTGCCTGTGCAATATTATCAGAGAAAAATTTGGCTTTTTTGGGAAGTGATTCTATTTTTTCTCCTGCTTCGATGAGCTCAGAAAGTTCATCCATTTTATTGTTCAGTTCCTGAATATTTGTGGTAACCTTTTGTAATAATTGGACTTCACTTTTATACAAATCAGCACTAACCAAATCATCCACATCACGCAATTTTATAACTGTATCCAATAATTCGCCCTGATATGAAATAGCAGCTGGAATAACTTTCGTATTCACAAGATCTCGAATCGTTTCTGACTCAATTTCGAGTGCAGTTATATACTGTTCCAGTTTGGTGTTGTAACGGCTCTCAATTTCCGCTTTGCTTAAAACCTTTTGTCTGGTCAATAATTTGCTGTTCTTGGGAGATACGAAAGCATCTAAAGCATAACCGGTCTTTTTTATATTGGGAAGACCTCTTTTTTCCGCTTCCTTTTCCCATTCCGCACTATAATTATTGCCTTCAAAGCGCACCGGTTCAGTTTCAATCACATATTTTTTAATCACATCTAAAACGACCTGGTTGAAGTTTTTACTTTTTTTCAGACCTTTTTTGATGCTATCGGCAATCACATCGAGAGAATCTGCGACGGCGGCATTCAACACGGTGTTTGCCAGGGAAACAGATGCGGAAGATCCGATTGCCCTGAACTCAAATTTTTCTCCGGTAAAAGCAAAGGGAGATGTACGGTTTCGATCCGTATTATCTCGCATGATTGAAGGTAGTTTACTGATACCCAGATTAATAATATAATCTTCGGCTGCTTTTGTCTGTTTGCCTTTTTTAATATTGTCAAGGATCTGAGTGAGGCGGTGACCAAGAAAAACTGATATGATGGCCGGTGGCGCCTCATTTGCACCCAAACGGTGATCATTACCGGAAGAGGCAATGGACATGCGCAAAAGATCGGCATATAAGTATACGGCTCTCAAAGTGGCAACAAGAAAGACCAGGAACTGCAGATTCTCTTCGGGTGTTTTTCCGGGATCTAGCAGGTTATTGCCGTCGGAATCCGCAATAGACCAATTATTATGCTTCCCGCTGCCATTGACGCCGGCAAACGGCTTTTCATGTAAAAGAAGGGCCAGACCATGGCGTGTGGCAACTTTCTTAAGAATCTCCATGATCAGGTGGTTTCGATCGGCACCGACATTTGCCTCGGCAAAAATCGGGGCAATTTCGTACTGATGGGGGGCGACCTCATTATGACGGGTTTTTGCCGGAACCCCAAGTTTATAAAGCTCGGTTTCCGCATCCTGCATAAAAGCAAGGACACGCTCCTTGATCGATCCAAAATAATGATCATCTAACTGTTGCCCCTTCGGTGGAGCGGCACCGGTCAGGGTGCGACCTGTGACCTGTAAATCGGGTCGGAGATTATAAAAATTTTTATCGATAAGAAAATACTCTTGCTCGGTTCCAATCGTGGTGATGACGCGCGTGGCTGTTGTGTTTCCAAATATTTTTAACACTTTCATTGCCGAGTTTGATATCGCCTCCATCGAGCGTAAGAGAGGTGTCTTTTTATCCAGTGCTTCACCCGTATAACTGATGAAAACGGAAGGAATACACAAAATTCCACCCTTTGGACCTTCAATGATAAATGCCGGGCTTGAAGGATCCCACATGGTATAACCACGTGCTTCGAAGGTAGTTCTTGAACCACCACTGGGAAAAGAGGAAGCATCCGGTTCGCCCTGTACGAGTTGGCTGCCACGAAACCGCTCTAACACATTTCCATCATCAACTTCCAAGAACGAATCATGTTTTTCAGCGGTGGCGCCTGTTTGAGGTTGGAACCAGTGTGTAAAGTGAGTGACACCCCTGCCAATTGCCCATTCTTTCATTGCATGAGCAACCGTATTGGCAATACTCATATCCAATATTTCACCTTTTCGAATAGTATCTCTTAGTTTTTTGTAGTCTTCTTTGGGTAAATACTCACGCATTGCTTTTTCATCAAAGGTATTGATACCAAATTGTTGCGTTGCACTCTTGGCTGGCAGGTCACGATCGACTTTTCCATTAGCAGCTAAATTTAATAATACTTCCTGACGAATTGATTTTACTTTCATACATTTCCTCTAAGTTTATTTATATGATTTTAGTTTATGATGTCAGATGCTTTTGAAATCCGGATGATTTCGTCCCGATTTGTTCACTGGAAGTGAAAGCTTCTTTCGGGAATACTTGATCTTTGATCCTCGATCCTCGATGCTGGAAATGGTAATCTGGTATCTCAAATCACAAATCTCATATCCCGTATCATTAACTCATAAAAAACATTATAAAGCAACCCCCATGCCAACCTTGCAAAAAGCGTGTCAAGTTCATAATATTTATGGGCTTATAAGAATATATACAAATTAATAAATATTAAAATATAATACAATTATGTTGATATTAAGTAATAATACTACAAAAATGTAGAAAAATCATTCAAGATTCCCTTCTTATTCCGCTTGTCTGTTACTTTATGTTTCCATCGTCTATGACTTTGGGTGTAAACCCAATATTGTTCCGATAAATTTCCACTATATGAAAATTAACATTAATGTATCTTAATATTGAAGAACCTACATAATTGTAGTATATTGTTGGCGGGTTATCTAAGGATTAGAATATGGCTGATAAAAATCATACGACTAAAGTAAAATCAACAGCAGAACAGATCGCTCGTAAACTTTCCATATTGATTGAGATTAATCAGGCGGTGAGCCGGAATTTGAATTTGGAAGACTCACTGATTGCCACACTGCAAATTCTTGCGGTTTCTTACAAGATTAAATCGGGAGCGGTTTTTCTCTTTGATGAGGATGAAGATCTCTTGCGCATGGTGGCCTCCATCGGTTACAAAAAAGAGATTGCCAAGGTTACTTATCGCCCGGGGGAGGGTTTAACAGGAAAAATAGCGGAAACCGGGAAGCCCCTGGTGGTTCCTCAGGTGAGTAAAGAACATTCATTTTTAAATCGTCAGAGTGTGTTGGATCCGGCTGTCGATAAGGAGCAGACTTTTATTGGTGTGCCTATAATTCTTGATTACAAAGTACTGGGTGTTTTGATAAGCAATCTACCGTTTAATGCCCGTCGTGACTATGATAGTGCCAAAAAATTTCTTACGCTGGTTGCCTCGGCATTATTACAACCGATTCGCTTTCAACATCAAATAGATACCGAACGTCAAAAACTTGTCAATGAAAACATCAGTCTGAAACAGCAGTTGCAGCAGGAACACAGTCTGAATAATGTGGTTGGAAATAGTCAGGAAATGCGGGAAGTGTTTGATATGGTTTTGCAGGTTTCCAATAGTATTACCACCGTGTTGATTCGCGGGGAAACCGGTACGGGTAAGGAACTCATTGCCCAGGCTATTCATTATAATTCTCCCAGAAAAGACAAACCGTTTGTCCGCGTTAATTGTGCTGCTGTACCGGAGAACCTTATCGAATCAGAATTTTTTGGATATGAAAAAGGTGCCTTTACTGGGGCAATATCCAGAAAAATTGGTCGATTTGAAATGGCAAATCAGGGAACAATTTTTTTGGACGAGATAGGCAATTTGAGTCCGATGACCCAAACAAAATTGTTGCGGGTTTTACAGGAACAGGAATTCGAAAGAGTGGGAGGTACGGAAACAATCAAAGTAGATGTGCGGGTAATCGCTGCAACAAATGCCGATCTTGAAGAATTGATCAAGAGTGGTAAATTTCGTGATGATCTCTATTACCGGCTAAACGTATTTTCCATCTTTTTGCCGCCTCTGCGTGATCGGAAAACCGACTTACTGCTTTTAGCAGATCATTTTATGTTAAAATATGGAAGACAGCAGGGTAAAGTAGTAAAGAGAATCTCCACACCGGCCATCGATATGTTGATGCGTTATCATTGGCCGGGCAATGTCCGCGAACTGGAAAACTGCATAGAAAGAGCCGTCTTACTCTGTCAGGATCACGTCATTCACAGTTATCATCTGCCACCCACCTTGCAAACGGCAGAGAGTAGTAATACGATTCCTCATCAGTCGCTCACCGAAGCAGTTATTTTCTATGAAAAGGAATTAATTCAGGATGCACTGAAAACAACAAAAGGAAATCAGGCGAAGGCAGCTCGTCTTCTTGACACAACCGAACGCATTCTCGGTTACAAAATAAAGCGATACGAAATTGACCCGGCACGTTTTAAAACATTGGGTTCATAAGACACTAAGCGCTGCCTCGCCGCGAGAAAAAAATAATAAAATCTTTGCATCCATGACGGTTTCATACAATTTATCCCAAGAAACGAGTGGAGTGTAACATGGAAAAAAGACTAATTGTCCCTGATAATTACAAAGATCTTCTGGATATTAAGCAGACTGAAAAAGCAATCCGTCTGATCAAGGAATTCTTTCAGATCAATTTATCCTTTGAACTGAATCTTACACGGGTGACAGCCCCTCTCTACGTGGTGGCCGGCACCGGCATTAATGATGATCTCAATGGTACTGAAAAACCGGTTTCTTTTAAAATAAAGGATATGGACAATGTTCAGACTGAAATTGTACAATCACTGGCCAAATGGAAAAGAATGAAATTGGCAGATTATGGATTTCAGTACGGCGAAGGGCTCTATACAGATATGAATGCCATCCGTCCGGATGAACTTCTCGATAATATGCATTCACTCTATGTTGATCAGTGGGATTGGGAACGCATTATTTCAGCAGAGGAACGGTCTATCGAATTCTTGAAAAAAATTGTGCGCCGTATATATGATGTAATCAGAAGAACAGAAAGATACATCTGTCAGCAATACCCTGTGATAGAACCTATCCTCAGTGAAGAAATTTTCTTTTATCACAGCGAAGATCTCGAAGAATTATACCCAAATTTAACACCTAAAGAAAGAGAAAAGGAAGTGTGCAAAAAACATGGCAGCGTTTTTATTATTGGGATCGGCGCTGACCTGAAGAATGGGAAACCGCATGATGGACGAGCACCTGATTATGATGATTGGTCGACGGTCGCTGACGAAGGCAAAAAGGGACTAAATGGTGATATCCTTATCTATTATCCTGTGCTGGATTGTGCCTTTGAATTATCATCAATGGGCATACGTGTCGATAAAAAGTCCCTGTTAAATCAGTTGCGATTCAGGAATTGTCTTGAACGAAAAGATCTATATTTTCATAAGCGATTGTTAAATAATGAGTTGCCCCTTTCGATTGGTGGCGGTATCGGCCAATCACGTCTGTGTATGTTCTATTTGAGAAAAGCCCATATTGGAGAAATACAGGCGAGCATCTGGCCGGAAGAGATGATTGAGGAATGCCATGAACACGGGATTATGATATTGTAACTGGATGCTGGATACTGGATCCTTGAAAAATCTTCATTAATTCAAAGATCGTATGAAACCGCAAAGAGCGCAAAGGAATTATAATATTCTTTGCGTCCTTTGCGGTTAAAAAATTATAGGGCTTCTTCTTTGAAGGAATGATATCCCCATTTTTTTTCATCCGGATCTTCATGGATTTTATCCTTTAATAGCCATACCCCCAGATAAAACAACGGTGTATCAAATAAGGCAAAGAAGAATTTAAACAAATAAGAGGCAAATATAAGTTCGATCAAACGACTCACGGAATTAATTTCCGGACCTAAATTATTTGCCAAATATAGAATTGTCAGAATCGAAGTTGTATCAACTAATTGACTGAGAGTGGTGGAGGCATTATTTCGAAGCCACAAATGCTTACCTTTGGTTAGTTTTTTCCAAAAATGAAAAAGATGAACATCAACTGTCTGGGCAATCAAATAGGCGATCATTGAGGCTATGACATTTCCCACCATAAACTGATAAACACTTTCAAATGTAGAAGCCGCACCGGAAACACCGGATGCGTCCGGTAAAAAATGTCCCAGAGACATGAGTAGAAGCAAAAAAATATTCATCGCAAAACCTATCCATACAAGGGTTTGTGCCTTTCTCTTACCATAGAGTTCACAGATTAAATCCGTAGCCAGAAAGGTGAACGGATAGGCGAGTACTCCTGCCGGAACAATCAAACCATAAATATTAACGAATTTTGTCGTTCCGATAATATTGCCTACTATCAGCGAAGTCAAAAATATCCCGCTCAAAAATAAAAATAATCTTTCCCGAAATTCCATTTCATATCCTGTCTATATGAATTCACGTAAAATAAGACAATCCAAAATATAATCAAAGTATTTCCTGGAATAGAAAACTACTAAACTGCGAATCTTCTATGAAACCGCAAAGGGCGCAAAGAAAAAACCTTAATTTTTTTTCGCTGCGTCGCCGCGCTTTGTTGTGTCGCTGCGAAAAATAAAAATATATTCTTTGCGTCTTGACGGTTTCATTGAGTCTGGCGGGTTTTAAGAAATGAAAGATTCTAACCAAAAAATTTTGTAAATTCATGACCTTATTTTCACAAAGATAAAGTATGCGAAGGGGATTATCATGCCAAAAATACTTAACGATTTACTCGATACAGCCATTCGGGATGAAATTGCGGCACAAAAATTTTATCTTGGAGTAATGGAGAAAACTAAAAATGTCAGACTAAAAGATTTTTTTAGATCTCTGGCAGAGGAAGAAAAGGGGCATGAACGTATTTTAAGTGGTGTTAAAGAGATGGGATTGTATGATGGAACAATGCCTGTGGATGAGGAGACTGTGAAAAAGATAGAGGGAGCTCATGTCATACCCGATGAAGAGCCGATAGAAGAAATGTCTCTTGAGCGGGCAATGGAAGTGGCAATGAAAAAGGAAACAAAAGCATCACAGATATATGGTCAAATGGAAAAGCAATATACTCAGGAAGAACTTAAAAAATTGTTTTCCAGTCTTTCTGCAGACGAAAGTCGCCATGCACGGATTATTGACGAACAATACAGAATTCACACCGGACAAATGGGGCGTGAGGATTAACAATTTAAATGGATTTTAAGATAATAAGGGGATAGGGATGTACGAAATTACCGAAGCCAGATTGTTAGCAGAAGGTATCAAACTATTTAAGATTAAATCACCAAAAATTGCCGAAAAGAGACAGGCGGGTCAATTTGTAATAATCCGTATCGATGAACAGGGTGAAAGAATCCCTTTGACAATTGCCGATTCTGATCCAGTTGAAGGGACAGTAACCATTATTGTTCAGGGTGTTGGTAAAACGACCAGGCAACTCAACCTGCTTAATGCAGGAGATACAATAAAAGATATCGTCGGACCACTGGGGATGCCTTCTCATATTGAAAATTTCGGTACGGCAGTCAGTATCGGTGGAGGTGTTGGTACCGCGATTGCCTATCCAACAGCAGTTGCACTGAAAAATGCCGGTAATCATGTCATTACCATAAATGGTGCAAGAAGCAAAGATCTGGTGATACTTGAAGAGGAAATGAAAGCAGTAAGTGATGAAGCATATATTACTACAGACGACGGATCTTATGGATATCATGGATTTGTAACCGATATGCTGCAGAAGTTGATTGATGAAGGAACAAATATCGATTTTGTCTTGGCGATTGGACCGATTCCCATGATGAAAGCTGTCGCAGAAGTTACAAAGCCTCACGGAATTAAAACAGTGGTCAGCCTGAATCCGATTATGATTGATGGGACCGGTATGTGCGGTGGATGTCGGGTGTCAGTCGGGGGAGAAGTAAAATTTGCCTGTGTTGACGGCCCGGAGTTTGACGCACATGACGTTGATTTCAAAAATCTGATTGATCGAAACCGAATGTATGAAGAATATGAAAAAAAATCCCTCGAGAGCTTTGAACACAAGTGCCGTTTAAAAAGTGAGATAATTAATACAGAATAGGAATGACTACACATAATAATGAAGTCGGAAGTAAGAAGTAGGAAGTAAGAAGTAAGAAGTATGATGTTCTTCCTACTTCTTACTTAAAAATTTTCATGAGATAAACATAGTAAAGGATATATCATGGCGGAGTTTTTAAAACCTAAGGAGAGGATGGCAATTCCAAAACAAAAAATGCCGGAACAGGATCCTATGGAACGGCGACACAACTTCAACGAAGTTAATTATGGATTTACAAAGGAATTGGCGATTTTAGAAGCACAAAGATGTCTGCAATGTAAGAAAGCAACATGTATTGATGGATGTCCGGTTGACATAAAAATAGATGAATTTATTACCCTGATCGTTAAGGAAGATTTTTTAGGAGCAGCAAGAAAGATTAAGGAGGACAATGTTTTACCGGCCGTCTGTGGACGTGTATGTCCCCAGGAAGAACAGTGTGAAAAGACCTGTATCCTTGGAAAAAAATATGAGCCTGTCTCAATTGGCAGGCTGGAAAGATTCGTAGCGGATTATGAAATGAATGCCGGGATCGATCCGGAACCGGTAAAAGTGCCCAAAAAAGGTAAAAAGGTGGCCATTGTGGGTAGTGGACCGGCCGGTCTCAGTTGTGCCGGAGATCTCATCTATATGGGATACGATGTTACCGTGTTTGAGGCATTGCATGAATTGGGGGGTGTTCTTGTCTATGGAATACCTGAGTTTCGGCTCCCAAAAGAAATTGTACGAAAAGAAATTCATAATATGGAGAAAATTGGGGTTAAGTTCGAAACAGATGCAGTGATCGGTAGATCGCTGACAATTGATGAACTTTTTCAGGAAGAGGGGTACGAAGCTGTTTTTATTGGTGTCGGTGCCGGTTTGCCATGGTTCATGAATATCCCAGGTGAAAATTTAGTAGGGGTTTATTCTGCCAATGAGTTTCTCACCCGTGTAAATCTAATGAAGGCTTATCGTTTTCCGGAATATGATATGCCCATGTTGGATATGAAGGGTAAAAATGTTGCGGTCATGGGAGGGGGCAATACGGCAATGGATGCCGTGCGTATTTCCAAACGTCTCGGCGCAAAAAATTCATATATTGTTTATCGACGATCAGAAATTGAAATGCCTGCTCGTGTGGAAGAGGTCCATCATGCAAAAGAGGAAGGCGTTGAATTTTTAATGCTAACGACACCCACTGAGATGATAGGTGATGAGAGAGGTGTCTTGAAAGCAATGAAGTGTCTCAAAATGGAACTGGGTGAACCGGATGATTCAGGTCGCAGACGTCCGGTGCCAATTGAAGGATCGGAATACATTTTGGATGTGGATGTTGCCGTCATCGCGATCGGTAACGGATCGAATCCTTTAATCCATCAAACAACGCCTGATATAGACGTGAATAAATGGGGGAATATCGTTGTTGATCCTTCCACGATGAAGACGACAAAAAAAGGTGTTTTTGCAGGTGGCGACATTGTAACCGGGGGAGCAACGGTGATTCTTGCAATGGGGGCTGGACGAACTGCCGCAAAAGCAATTGATCAATATCTATTGCAGGGGAAAAACTGGTAATCTGGGATGTGATGCTCGATCCTCGATGCTCGTTCCTCGATCATTCATTCGTTATTATATGGGGTGATAATACTTGTAGGATTACGGTTGCCGCACCCTAATCGACAAATAACCGCTGTCATTCCCGCGAAAGCGGGAATCCATTAAAATAATACCCTGGATTCTTAATGAATCCTCATAGAGGATTCATTATATTTCAATTTTTTTTTATTCTTATTCCCTTAGGGAATATTCAAATATCCTTTTAGTTTTAAATCTTCTAATTCTTATTAAAGAATCTCACGCTAAATAAATCAAATATTGTGTAAAGTATTTATACTTAGATCATCATCCTACATTGGGGGGGGAATGATGAAAATTTTGCTTAGAATTGCTGCAGTTATTTTATTCGTATTTGTCGCTCTGATTACATACGTAATCATATTTGGTAATAAATCCTTTGACGCTCCGCTTCCGGATATTCAGGCGAGTAATGATTCTACACTCATCGCACGTGGTAAATATCTTTCCAATAATGTGGCCAACTGCTACGGTTGTCATACTGACAGGGATCTTCAGTCAGGATCTTTTATAGGCGAACCTTTTGCAGGGGGATTTTATATGCCACCAGAACCATTTTCTGAAGGATACTCATTTGTAACACCCAACCTTACACCTGATCCTGAAACCGGAATTATTGCAGACTGGGATGAAGATCTTTTTCTGGATCGATTTAAATCGGGAAGAGTCTACAAAGGTACACCAATGCCCTGGGGTGCCTATTCAAGAATGCCTGTTGGAGATGTGAAAGCCCTCTATCGATATCTACAAACCCTTAAACCGGTTCATAATAAACTGGAAAAATTAGTGTTTGCGCCCGGTGAGGATTTACCTGCACGACCATAATATATTTAAATGAGACGGCCCGGCGGGCCGTCTCTACAGGTTTACTAACTTTCCTTAAATTCTGCTACGACAGCAGAAATGCTCTCTTTTGCATCACCGAACAGCATTCGTGTATTGGGAGCAAAAAACAGCTCATTTCCGATACCGGCAAAACCGGCAGCCATGGATCTTTTGAGCACAAAAACCGTCTTGGCATAATCGACATTGATGATTGGCATTCCAAAAATGGGACTGTCTTCATCGTGGCGTGCGGCAGGATTTACGACATCATTTGCTCCAATCACTACTGCAACATCAATCGTATTCATAATTGGATTAATATCTTCCATTTCATATAGTTTGTCGTAGGGTACATTCGCTTCCGCGAGCAGAACATTCATATGGCCTGGCATTCTCCCAGCGACAGGATGTATCGCGTAATAAACTTCTGCGCCATTGGCTTCGAGTAAATCGCCCAGCTCCCGAACAACATGTTGGGCCTGTGCGACTGCTAGTCCATAGCCGGGAACAAAAGCCACAGAACTGGCGGCTTCCAAAATTAAGAAGGCATCTTCAGCGACGATTGGATTCACCTCACCTTGTTCTTTACTCCCTTTGCCTGACGTTGTTGCACCAAATCCACTAAAGAGAACATTTGCAAGCGAACGGTTCATGGCCTTACACATAATATTTGTTAATATAATTCCGCTGGCACCAACGAGTGCTCCTGAAACAATCAGGATATTGTTTTGGATGACAAAGCCGGCTGCGCATGCCGCAAGGCCGGAGTAACTGTTTAATAACGATATGACGACCGGCATATCGGCGCCCCCAATCGGAATTACTGCAAGAATACCCAAAATCAATGATAGTATAATGATTGCTATCAGGATATCATAACCTGTGCCGGGATTCATAATAAAGAGCACACCGGCAGCGATAATGGCGATTAATATGAGAGCGTTGAATACTTTTTGCCCAGGGAAAAGAGTGGGTTTCCCTCCGATCAATTCACTCAATTTTGCAAAAGCAATAAGACTACCGGAGAAAGTAACGCCACCTATCAGGATGGATAGAAAAATAGTAGTAATGGTCAGTCCTTCAGCAAAAGGATTTGCATGATATGCTCCCCATCCGACGAGTAAGCTGGCAATTCCACCAAAACCATTAAATAGTGCAACCATCTCAGGCATCTGAGTCATTGCCACCAATCTGGCAGCAAAAGCACCAATTACAGCGCCAATGACAAAGCCAAGAACTATCCAGTGAAAATCGACAACCTCCTTACTTATCAGAGTTGTCACCACTGCAATAAACATTCCAACGGCAGATAGTAAATTTCCACGCCGGGCTGTTGCCGGAGAACTAAGCATCTTTAGACCATAAATGAAAAATACGGCAGAAACGATGTATATGAGATTAATGATAATATCAACATTCATTTTTTATCCCCAGTAGATTTCTTTTTGAACATTCCCAGCATCCGGTCGGTGACCAGATATCCACCGATAACATTAATAGTAGCAAAGGCAACGGCTGAAGTTGCCAGTATAATACTGATGGTCTCGTTCCCGGTCGATCCTGCTGCAATAACGGCACCAACAAGCGTAATACCTGAAATCGCGTTGGATCCGGACATGAGTGGTGTATGCAGTGTCGCCGGAACTTTTGAGATTATCTCAAATCCGAGAAAAATAGATAGCATCAAAATAAATGCTAGAAAAATTAGAGTTGTCGGGTCCATTCTAAATCCTCTATGAGTAGGTTTGTCTGTAGACAGCAAAATGGAGATAGCTGTCAATATTGATTAAACCACTAAGTACACAAAGATCACAAAGAAAAACATATGTAAAATATAATTCGTGAAATTCGTGTAATTCGTGGATTTTTTTATTTTATGATATTTTTAATAGTCTCGCTGATTATGTTACCCTGGTGCGTTACCAGGCAGCTTTTAATAATTTCATCTTCAAGATCCAACTTAAGCATCTTGTTTTCACTATCCCAGAATTCGCCGATGAGGTTGCCCAGGTTGCTGGAATACATTTGACTGGCGTGGACTGCCACTCGCCCTGGAAGATTTTCCAGTCCGATAATACGAACCCCGTCAATTTCAACCTCTTCACCCGGTTTTGAACCTTCGACATTGCCACCGGTTTCAACGGCCAGGTCTACGATAAGGCTTCCCGGTTTCATCTCTTTTATCATGTCATTGGTGATAATTAAAGGTGCTTTTTTACCAAACACTTGTGCTGTTGTTATTACGACATCGGATTGGGCACAATGCTTAGTCATCACCTGGCGTTGTTTTTCAAGTTGTTCTTCAGTCAGCGCTTTGGCGTAACCATCTTTAGTTTCACCGGTTTCACCCAATTCAACCTTAACAAATTTTGCACCTAACGACTGCACCTGTTCTTCAACCGTTGGGCGTGTATCAAAGGCTTCAACTCTTGCACCGAGTCTCTTGGCGGTTGCAATTGCCTGCAATCCGGCAACACCGGCACCTATGATAAATACCCGAGAAGGAGCAATCGTCCCCGAAGGTGTCATCATCATTGGAAAAATCTTATCGAGTCTATCTGCGGCGACGATCACGGCTGTATAACCGCCAAGGCTTGCCTGTGAACTCAAAGCATCCATTTTTTGAGCCCTCGTCGAACGGGGAATCAATTCCATGGCAATTGCACTAATATGTTTTTCTTTAAATCGATTGATCAGTGATTGCTGATTAAAAGGATCCAGATAGCTGATATGAATAGCATCTTTCCTCATCCAATCCAGTTCCTCTGCCGGAGGAATCCTTAATCTGAGGATGATATCCGCAGTACTGATCAAGGTTTTTCGATCGTTCTGAATTCCAGCACCAGCCGCTTTATATTCTTCGTCCTGATACCTTGATCCGACACCCATACCGGCTTGAATATCAATCTCCGCACCTTGTTTTATCAATTCGGCGACAGAAGCAGGAATTAAAGGTACTCTCTTCTCTCCGGGATATGTCTCCTTTGGGACAGCTATTTTCAAGAGGGATTCTCCTATAATTAATTATTCAGTAATTTCTTCTTTCTCTTCAAGATCATTAAATTCATCCGTATTTTTTGCAGCGACCGTATGTCGAATAACACAGACTTTTATCTGCCCGGGATATTCCATTTCTTCTTTTATCTTCTTTGCAATGTCTGAAGAAAGAATTTCCGCAGTTTTATCATCTATTTTTTCAGGTTCCACGATCACCCTTAATTCTCTTCCTGCGGATATCGCATATGTTTTGGATACGCCATCAAAGGAGTTGGCTATTTCTTCAAGACCAGTGATCCGTTTTGTGTACGCTTCAAGTGTATCGCGTCTTGCACCAGGCCGGCTACCACTGATCTTATCAGCCGCCGTCACCAAAACGGATATGGGTGATATTGGTTCTGCTTCCTCGTGATGAGCCATTATCGAATTGATGACAACCTCATGTTCTTTATACTTCTGGCAGAGTTCAACACCCAATGTGACGTGACTGCCTTCAGAGTTGATGGTCAGCGCTTTACCAATGTCATGAAATAAACCGGCTCGCTTCGCAAGCTTAATATTGAAACCAAGTTCGGCAGCCATGGCACCTGATAACAGGGCAACTTCTTTTGAATGCTGCAGAATATTCTGACCATAACTGAATCGATATTTTAATCGCCCTAGTGCCTCTTTTACTGCAGGATGTACATTCTTTAAACTCAGTTCACCAAGTGTATCCTCGGCGGCCTTTATAATTGTTTTTTCAACCTGCTCGGTTGCCTTTTTTACAGTCTGCTCGATTAGATTTGGATTAATATTTTTTGTTTTTATTAGATTTTCCATTGAAATACGAGCTATTTCCCTCCGTACGGGATCAAAACCGGATAAAACGATAAGTTCAGGTGTATCGTCAACAATTACCTTTACACCAGTAGATTCTTCAAATGCTCTGATATTTCTTCCTTCACGCCCGATAATCATCCCTTTATATCTTTCGTTTGGAATCTGTACTGTGGAGAGTGTGGATTCCATTGTAACTTCATAGGCCATATTCTCGATTGCATAGGTGATGATTTCTTTCGCCTCTCGCTGAGCTGTCGCTTTTGCTTCATCCTTTATATCAATGACCATCTGGGCAGCTTCCATTTTCACACGATTTTCAAGATTATTTAAGAGAACTTTTTTCGCATCTTCAACATTAATTCCGGCAATATGTTCAAGTTTCGCATTCTGCTCATCAATAATATCTTCAAGTTTTTGCTGTTTTTGAGACAGTACCTCTTCTCGCTGAGTTATCTTTTTATTACGTTGACCGAGTCGGCTTTCTCTGAATTTGAGATTATTTTCCAGACGTCTGAGTTCTTTCTCTTTAGCAAGAATTTTCGATTCATTTCGCGAAAGTTGATTTTCTTTCGCCTTGAATTCTTCCTGAAATTTAAGCCGTTTTTGTTGCATCTCTTCGCGAAAATTAAAGAGTTTTTCCTTTTTTATTTGCTCAACCTCAGTCTCTGCATTGTTGATCACGTCTTTGGCAGTACTCTTTTTCTTTTTAAGATATGCCGAGTAAATCATCAGCGTGATAACAACACCCAGACCGAAACCCAGAACAAGGTAGATAATATATTCAAATACAATATTTTCTATCACGTCTATCCCCTTAAATTCAATGTGGATTTTTCCAAATAATAACGGATAGTATGCTGATATTACTATTCTATATCGCACACCGTACAACTGTTCCAATTAAAAGACTAATTGGGTAATATACAATTTTATAATAGTTGCTTTTAAATGAGGGAAAGTGAGGGTACCTTTAAGATATCGGGATTAAATTGTATCTAAAAACAGGGTGACGACGCAAAAACGAGGTCACCCTGAGTGCTTACCAGGGATCGATTAATATATCTATTCCCCGTGAATTCGTTTCTTTTTTTCCAATAACTCTTCTTCTGATTCTTCATGGTCGGGATCCTTAACACATGCGTCTGTAGGACATACAGCTGCACACTGCGGATCATCATGAAATCCAATGCATTCCGTGCAAAGCTCCGGATCGATAATGTAAAGAGGATCCCCTTCTGTTATAGCGTCATTAGGACATTCGGGAACACACGCATCACATGCAATACATTCATCGTTTATCAATAGTGCCATCTGAATTTTCCTCCTGAAAGATTGATGACTTTACCTTAGTTTATTGGATTCAGTCCAATAATCTGAATCCGACTTTTAAAATTACCTGATATTCCTCTACTTTCCCTTCTTTGATTCCCCCTCTCGTCTGAACGACTTCAAACCAACTTAATCCTTTGAGTGATTTTGAAGCCTCGCTAACAGCGTTTCTGATAGCGTCGTCGGGGCTTTCAGAAGAAGTTCCAACGATCTCAATTATCTTATAGGTTTTACCCATTGTCTTTCCCCTTTAGTTGAAAATATAGAGAATCTCTCCAAATAATTCAATTAATTATTGATACTATCTAACTCCCCAAAGATTTGCTCTTTAGCAATAAATTATGCCAATCTCTAACTTTTATTTCACCACGAATTACACGAATTCGGCACGAATTTCATTCGTAAGGCGTAGCGCGTAGCGCCTAGTGTGTTGGGCGTACAATTCACGCTCTACGCCCCACGCTCAACGAAATTAAATTCGTGTAATTCCTGGATAAAAACGATGTAATTGAAACCAGTTCATTTCCCAAACTCCAGCACGGTTCGGACCATTGCCTTATAATTATCTATATTAACATATTCAGGTATAGAATTTGAAGAGCCGGCGCAGTAACCACCTTTAGATCCGACTTCATTTAACCATTTATCCACCAGTTTTACTACTTCATGCTCTTTTCCGCGTGCCAATAGATCAACCTCAACACCACCACAGAGGCATAATTTATCACCAACCTCTTCTTTTACTAAACTCATATCCATTGCTTTTGGCTCAATAGGATGAAGTGCATTAACACCACTTTTAACGATATCATCCATTACATCCCACAGCACCCCGTCTGAGTGATAGATAAACGGAATATTTTTTGTCTTGGCCTGATCACCAATATGCCTTAAGAGCGGAAAAAAATAGGTTCGTAATATTTCCGGATTGATCATTAATCCCGAACTATATGCAATATCATCACTATACCAGAGAGCACCAATCCAATCCATATCAGCCATTGTATTAAACATTCCTAGAATTAGATCAGATACTTTTTTAAATAAAGCCGAAACGAGCTCCGGTTCCTCATAAATGGCCATCGCGAAATTTTCAAATCCCATTAATTCCCAGACCAGCGTGAATATATCTCCATACTGACCAATCACGCCCATACCATCCGGAAGAAGTACCCGTACTCCTTCAAACCGTGAATAATCAATCTGTGATTGTTCAGGCCACCTAAATTTCTCAAAGTCTTTCCAGTTTGTTATCACACCTTCAGACTGTGGTGCCCAGGCCCTATCAGAAGCCCTTTCCACGTGAAGAGTATTTACCGTCTTTGTGACATTTTGAGTCTGTATGCCAAAGTTAATTTGGGGTTGAATTTTTATAAAATCATAACCCATGTGGTACATGAACTCGACATCATCTTCTAATTTTGTGATAGGCCGGTCAAGAATTTGTGATTTGATATATGGATCGATTCCCAGTTCAATCAGGGGAATGATATTTGATTTTTGGTTAAAGAGAGTATTCTGGAGATTTTGAAAATCTGGTTCTCTTGGTGGGCGTAAATTATACTGCATATGGTTGTCAGTTTCTGACTCAGGTTATTTCCAATAATTCTTTGGCTTTTTTTACCGCGCGTGAGGCATCTGGGGCATATCCGTGAGCACCAATTTCTGCCGCATATCGTTCCGTAACCGGAGCACCACCGATAAATATTTTATTATCTAATCCTTCTAACTGAAGTGCTTCGATAACATCTCGCATTTTTTCCATGGTAATCGTTAACAGTGCAGACATTCCTATAAGCGCGTGCGGGTGTTCTTTAACAGCGGCAATGAACTTTTCAGCGGGCGTATTGACACCAAGGTCAACGACTTCGAATCCTCCACCTTCAAGCATCATGCTAACAAGATTTTTACCGATATCATGCATATCGCCCTCGACTGTTCCAATGACGATAGTACCCAGCGTAGAAATTTTTTGATCCACCAGGTGTGGGCGGAGCAGATTTAAACCGGTTTTCATAGCTTTTGCAGAAAAAAGCATTTCAGGTACGAAGTATTCGCCATTAGAAAATTTTTCACCGACGATATCCATTCCGCTTATTAATGCGTTGTAAAGAATCTCGCTGACATCCATTTTTTGTCCAATTGCCTCTTCGACAAGTTCTTCAACTCCAGGTTTGCCGTTCATATCAGGCGGATAATTCGAGTCCTTATTGATGTGTCCTCTCACCACGTTTTCTCTGATGTCATCCAGTATGCTCATTGACCATTTATCCTTCCTGCTTCCTACTTCTTACTTTAAATACTTCCCTAAAATTATTATTCTTTGAACAAATATATAGGTTCTTCGACAATGAAGCAATATGTGAAGGCAGGAATCAGTTTATTTAGAAAAATAACACTTGTTTTTGGATATTCTTTCATTAATATTTTGTAAATTAAGCGCAGTGAACGTGTCAATTCCATAAATCAGAGTGTGCCTATGCAAGAAGTTGAGATCTACAGAGATCATCCTGCATTGAAAAAATATTTTCGTGAAGCCCACAAAATAAGGGGTTTGAAAGATCATAGAAATCTTAAAGCCCTGGTTCTTAATAATCTTTTGAAATATTTTGCAAAACAGATACAATGGAAACTAATTGAAAATTTTCCGGTCACCTCAAACGATACAATAACCTACGTGAAAGGAGTTCTCCTCGATAATTTCGATATAATCCAGGGTATTTGGGTAAATCTGCCGGATAAATGTGATGTGTACAATAAAATTTCTGAATTGAAGAATTCCGGTTTACCTTTACGGAATACGCTCTTCCAATCGAACGATCATCTTGTTCTGTGGAGAAGGGGTAGAAAAATGATAGATACCCAGTTTGAAACGGAGGAGAAAGGAATTTCGACGCTAAAGTCGTTCTTGAAATCCCCGTTAAAAAGCTATACAAACCTTGTCGACCTGGCACAGCGCTTTGAGGAAGAGGGACCAAATCTGGTGAATACCTGGATAGAAAAAATTCGTGCCGAACTTAAAAACAATTCAAACTTTAGGAATAGTTTTGAGGTATTCAGGACCAGTCATTTGAATAAAATCTATTTGGGGCGGGGTTCTCTGGAAATAACGATTGTCCAATATTTACTGATCAGAAGGCTCTGCGATAAGATATTTAAACGTACAGCTTTTATAACGTCTTCTTCATTATCAAAAAATTTTGAGGAACTTCTTTCATCAGCAAGTACGTTGAGATCACCACCTGAATTTCTGCGTGAAGTCGAACCAATCATAAGACAGGTCGCTGTCTTACTTATTGATAACGATGAAAAACTTCTTTTTCTGGAGACTCTTTTCGGCAAATTTTTTCCTGATCGGGAAAAAAAAGGGCATCTTCTACACTATAATGTCGCGACAAAAAAAATATTTGCAAGATTTTTAGTCGATTCCATCTCCTATTTTCTATCAAAGGAGTTTAAGAATACATTTTCGGATAAAGAGTTATATGTCTTAAATCCATTTACAGGTACAGGGCATTATCTTCGTCAGATGTTGCGACAGATTGACTTAAAAAACATATATAGTAAATATTTGTCGGAACTCCACGGGCATGAGACACGACTTCTTCAATATTTTTTATCTTTGATAAATGTCGAATGTGAATATCTTGACCTCACGGGTAAATATATCCCTTATTCCGGCCTTCACATGATAGATACCCTGACTCTTTCAAGCAAAACTGGTCTCTTTCTAGATTCTGATGACAATGAAGGGAAACTGCATACACAAAAACTTCCATATTCATTAATAGTAGGTGAAACACCATCAGGAAGTGATGATTTTTTTAAAGGTAAAAAGCGTCAGTATGCAGAGATTGAAAAAAGAGTTTTTCTGACCTATGGAAGTTCCTCAACTGCCCGAAATAAGGCAGTGATCGCGGATAGCTATGTAAAAGCCATTCGCTGGGCAAGTGACAGGATCCTTGAAATCGGAAAGGGTATTGTTGCATTTGTTAGCAAAGATAATTTTATTGAAGATCTGGCTTTTGATGGACTGCGAAAACATCTCGGAAAAGATTTTGATTTGATATATATTCTGGATATTTCCCGGCCTGAAGGTACTTCCAAATATCATCAGCAAGGCAGTGCAAAGGCACTGCTATTTTTGATAAAAAATGAACAGATAACAAATAAAGGGATCTTCTTTAAGCGACTTACCTGGGATGATTTCATAAAAAACAATTACTTAAGCGATCCACAATTACTTTTCAGACATAAAAACTGGCGTGAAATTATAGCAGATAAGCATCACACATGGTTAACGGAGGGATTGCAAAAAGACTTTGAATCACTTTTACCAATTGGCACCAAAATCTCAAAATCCGGAAAGGAAAACTCAATATTCAGACTTTATGGAAGGGGGGTCGCCACAGCACGGGATGCCTGGATGTACAACTTTTCGCAGGATAATCTGTCAAGAAACATTGAGGAAATGATCCGTGTCTATAATAAACAGGTACAGACCTGGGGAAATTTGCCGTCAAAACCTGATGTTAATGAATATTTGGGTAAAGAAATTACACGTATTCCCTGGTCTGACAGTCTGAAAAGCTATTTGCAGCGTCAAATATTGGTAAAATTTAAATCGGGAAATATCAGAAATGCCCTGTATCGCCCATTCGTTCGCAAATATTTGTATTTTGATCAATATTTAATCGATCGCTGGTATCAGATTCCTCATATGTTGCCTACTCCGATGAGTGAGGGAGAAAATAGAATAATTTGTGTTTCTTCTCCGGGATCCAAACATTTTTCATTTTTTATTTCAAATCTCATCCCGGATTTAAATCTGTTTGCAGGCGCATCACCAATCCAGTGTTTTCCTTTATACATTTTTGATAATGACGGGAAGAATAAAAGAGATAATATAACGGACTGGGCACTGGAAAGATTTTGTAAACATTATATGGATTTCCGGATCACGAAATATGATATATTTCATTATATCTATGCCGTCTTGCACCATCCCGTGTATATCCGAAAATATACAGCCAATCTTCGCCAACAGCTACCAAGAATTCCTATGATCAGCGATTTTTATAAATTATCTGTCGCCGGAGCCAATTTGGCCAGATTGCATCTGTTCTATGAAGGGCAGGAAGAATATCCGCTGAGAAAAAATTTTAAATTGAATGAGAATCCGGATTGGAAAATAGAGAAAATGAGTTTTACAAAAGACAGACGCAGCATTATTATAAATGAAAGCTTAACACTATCTAATATACCTTACAAAGTATTTGATTATATGATAGGAACTAGGTCCGCATTGGAGTGGATAATCGAACAATATCGTTTAAGAAATGTGGTCTATGCCGGTGGTGAAGACAATCCTAATCGGTCAGTCGATCCCGCATATATAATCAGGCTTATAGGGCAAGTGACAACGATAAGTATCGAATCACAAAAAATAATTAATTCTATTTCAGACAGTAATGAAATCTGGGAAAAAGAGGATAACTATGTTTGAGAAATCAGTGTACATTCAGCGTCGGGAAGTGCTGGCCCAAAAAGTGAAAACAGGGGTGATCGTTCTGTTGGGTAATAACGAAGTGCCAATGAATTATGCGGCAAATCCCTATTATTTTAGACAGGATAGTTGTTTTCTCTATTATTTTGGTATTGATTTACCAGGTCTTGCTGCAGTGATTGATGTTGATGAAAATAGTGCGACTCTATTTGGTCAAGATGTAAGTCTGGATGATATTATCTGGATGGGACCACAGGAAACGCTAAAAGATCTGGCCGCACAGGTTGGTATTGAGAAAGTTCTCACGCCGGAAGATTTAAAGGGAATTTTAAAAAAAAGTATCGGTTCTGGCCGGAAACTTCATCTGCTTCCTCCATATCGTGGAGAACACTTTTTAACATATGAATCACTTCTAGATTTGAGTAAAAAGAAAGTCTCAGATAATATTTCGTTAGATCTTATAAAGGGAATCATTCAACAACGGTCTGTAAAAATCGAAGAAGAGATTGTTGAAATAGAAAAAGCCCATGCGATCACTTATAAGATGCATACGACAGCGATGCAGATGGTTGAAGCCGGGATATATGAGCGGGATATTGCCGGCACGATTGAAGGCATTGCATTAATCGAAGGCGGTTATGTGGCCTTTCCGGTCATTCTGTCGAGACGAGGGGAAATCCTTCATAATCACCGCCATCATAATTTGCTAAGGGATGGCGATCTTGTCATAAATGATTGTGGTGCGGAAAATTCTATGCACTACGCAGCAGATATTACACGTACACTACCTGTCAGTGGTCGCTTTACAACCCAGCAAAAGGAAATATATGAAATTGTCCTGAAAGCACAGACTGAAGCGATCGATTCAATAAAACCGGGTGTAAAGAACAAGGATATTCATCTCAAGGCTGTGACGGTCATAGCTGAAGGACTGAAAAACCTGGGATTGATGAAGGGCGATATCACAGAAGCTGTGAAGAAAGGTGCCCATGCCCTGTTTATGCCTCATGGATTGGGTCATATGATGGGACTTGATGTTCATGATATGGAGAATCTTGGTGAAGACCTGGTCGGTTATGATCAGGAAGTAAAAAGAAGCGATCAATTCGGTCTTGCATATCTTAGACTGGGAAAAAAACTGCAACCGGGTTATGTGCTTACTGTTGAGCCAGGTATCTATTTTATTCCGGAATTAATACGAAACTGGCAAAAACAAAAAAAATTTGATGAGTATATTGACTATAATCGTATTGGGGATTATTTCGAATTTGGTGGGATCAGAATTGAGGATGACGTGCTGGTTACGGAAGATGGGCATCGGGTGCTCGGACAACCCATACCAGGCACAATCGATGATGTTGAACAAATTTGTCAGGGGTCACTCTAGTTTCGGCTGTTGAAAAAGGGTATCTACCCAAATCTTTATAGACTTTTGTCTACGAATTATCGCGCCGGTAGGCGGATCCGCCTACCGGCGGACATGAATTAAACGAATTATTGTATTGAATTTTGATCTGATCTTCGTAAGATTTGAGTGGTAATTTCCAGGATTATCAAATAAAACATTTTCTTTTATAAACTATGCTTAAGGCAAAAATTATTATAGTAATCTTGTTGATCTCAGGATCATGCATTGCGCAGAATGAGAATGTGGTAATTGTATACTCACATAATACAAATGGTGTTTTGGAGAATTGCAATTGTCCGGAAAGATCATATGGTGCTTTGGAGAAGAGGGCAGCAATTATTGACAGTATCCGGAAAGTCGAAAAGAATGTCTTGCTCCTCGACTCCGGGGACATTCTGGATATTCAACCAAGTCGACTTCTCCATGATCATGTGGTTCAAGCTTATAAATATATGAATTATGATTATTGGACACCGGGAGATCAGGATTTTGTTGAAGGCGGTGATTTCTTTAAAAATTTACTTAAAGGTATGCCTGCATCTTTAGTCAGTTCAAATATTCTTTACAAAGGAGAATTAATTGGTGAGCCCTATCTGATAGAAAAAATGGGAAATCTTCGATTAGGAATTACCGGAACAATAAACGATGATCTGCATAAATACCTGGATTCTCCGTTAAGCAAAGATTTTGTATTTCAAAATCAATACGAGTCACTAAAACCCGTTTTAAAAGAATTAATGGATAAAGCACAATTTATCATATTATTATCTCACAGCGGGATAGAACGTGATCGGATAATCGCCAAAAAATTTCCGGCGATTAATTTAATTATAGGCGGACATTCACAAACCATTCTTGAAAAACCGGAAAAGATCGGATCCACCTGGATTACGCAAGTCGGTGAAAGTGGTTATAGATTAGGACTATTTAAAATCTGGTTCGAAAATGATAAGGTAAAGGAGATTAAAAATTCAGTCATTTTACTAACAAGGAATATGCCTGACAATCCAGCCGTTGTAAAATTGATTGAACACTACCACCAGAATAGGTTATCTAAATAAAGAGAGTAATTTTATTGTTTTTACCACGGAAGAACACGGAAAAACCACGGAACATTAGAATTGTCTTCTGTGAAAATTACGTGTTTTTCCGTGGTAAATTCAATAATTTTGTGAATTATAAATATTGAAGAGAAAGGTTAGAAATGGGGAAACAACTTGATGCCAGAAGAAAGAGAAAACGCCGGAAGCGTTGGATCCAGAGAAAAAAACAAGAGGTGAAAGCGAAAAAAACTAAATAGAGCAGGATATAGCGATGCATATTATTACCGGTTTACTGCTGTCAATGTTGATGAAGGGCGGTAAGGAGAGTAAAAAGCCACCTTTATTACAGACATCCTGGCCAATTCAGACCGTACATCTTTTACCGGGAAGGGTACGCTTTCGTATTCCTCTGATGATGAATAAAGAGGAAGAGCTAAAAGCGGCATCAAGCCAGATAGCGAAGATTAACGGTGTGAAATGGATTGAGAGTAATAAAATAACAGGCAGCGTTCTCATAAATTATGATCACTCGGTCATTCAAGCAGATCTGTTGTTCGCTGCACTGATTCGACTCCTCGGACTGGAAAATGAATTACAGAAAGCACCCGCATCCTATTTAAGTACTGAAATCCGCACGGTTTTTGATTCGCTGAACCACGCAGTTTTCAGCAAGACAAACGGTATTCTTGACTTATATACGGCAATACCTATTTTGCTGGCAACGTTGGGAGTCAGTCAAATCATTAAAAATAAAGCAAATATCTTTCCAACCGGATTAACATTGATATGGTGGGCTTATAATTCACTCGTATCAAATAAGGGTAGATAGGACTAATGGGCATTCCATTTGTCATTAAAATGCTCCATCTAAAACCGCGTGTTGTACACAGGTTACCCGGAAGAATGCGTGTGCATATACCGGCATTACGTCAGGTTTCATTGGAATTTCAAGAAATTGTGGATGTTTTATTGACAGGTTTTATGTATCCTGAGGGTATTCAAAAAGTGACAATCAACTATATTACCGGAAATTTACTTATTCTGTACGATCACCAATTTATACAGGAGAAAAGTGTACTTGATTGGTTAGCTGAACTTTCCAAAATTACCGGTCAAATCTGGATGCGCTTCAAAAACGCTGTCAATGGAAATGCGCAGAAAATTGGAGAAAATCTTCTGCACTATTTTGCTGAAGCATCAAAGAACAGAACTATTTTAGATAAAAATTTTAATATCCCAGATCATGTTTGGAACTGAAAAACAACCATTACTATCCTGTATTATCAGGCACTCGCTTCCGGGCAGATTAAGGCTTGTTTGCCGGGCTCTTCGATTTTTAGAGGATTATAGTGATGAGATCGAAGAAAGACTGACAAATGTACCGGAAATTGATTCAGCGAAGATCACTCTTATTACAGGAAGCGTATTAGTATATTTTGACACAGAGCAATCGACGGTAGAGCAGATTCGCGAAACCTGTGAGTCTATTATTGCGACCTATTCCAGAATCGCTTATAAATCTGAACGGGACCTGCTGCACAAAACGACAGTCAATGAACGTCGCATTCAGGAAGCGCCTTTAAGTGAAATGATTACCCGGGTAGTCGTAACAACAGTAACCCTGATGCTGGCCTGGTTTAGAAGAGGAAGTACGAAGCCGGCAACAACATTGTTAGGTAAATTTTTAAATATACCGGCTTTGACCACTTTATCCTTGGGTATGCCAATCTTCAAAAGTGGCTTTGAATCACTGAAGGAAGACATGAGGCCAAACGCAGATACATTGAGTTCGGCTGCTATCATTGCCGGATTACTCACCGGTAGTGGTTCTTCAGCACTGACAATTATATGGTTGGCTGATATCGCTGAGTTGTTAACGGCTTATACTATGGTAAGAACCAGAAAAGCGATCCATGAAATGCTTTCCATCGGCGAAGAAAATGTCTGGTTATTGTCAGAGGATGGTACTGAAACAAAGGTTCCAATCGACTCTTTGAAAACCGGAGATCGCATTGTCACGCAGACCGGAGAAAAGATAAGTGTCGACGGCATAATTGAATCCGGTGAAGCGGCTGTAGATCAGTCGTCAATCACCGGTGAATTCCTGCCGGTGAACAAGAAAATTAATGACCGCGCGTTTGCCGGAACCGTTGTAAAAAGCGGACGATTAATTATTCGCGCGGAAAAAGTAGGTGATGAAACAACCGTCGGGCGGATTATTCATATGGTTGAGGAGGCGTCTCATCATAAAGCAGCCATTCAATCCTATGCTGACCGGTTTTCTGCACAATTCATTCCGGTAAATTTTGCTCTGGCAATTATTGTCTATTTGGTTACTAAAAGTTTTTCCAGAGCATTGAACATGTTGATTATTGATTATTCGTGTGGTGTCAGACTCTCGACGGCAACAGCATTATCGTCGGCTATTGGCCTCGCTGCTAAGAATGGTATTCTGGTAAAAGGTGGTAACTACATTGAAATGTTGGAAGAAGCAGATACAATTATCCTTGATAAAACAGGGACACTGACCGAAGGTACTGCAAAGGTAAGCAGTGTCGTTTCGATCGATAAAAAACTGGATGACCGGCAACTGATTGAGCTGGCGGGAGCCGCTGAGCAAACTTCTAATCATCCCATGGCCCTTGCTGTTCTCGATCATATCAAGAGAAAAGGTTGGAAAATACCAAATCATACAGGATCAAAAGTACATTTGGGACTCGGTATTGAAACCAAAGTGAATGGTTCGGTTATTCGCGTAGGGAATCGCAGGTTTCTTGAAGAAAATGGAATTGATGTCTCATCACAACAGGAGCGATTGATGAGAATGGTCAGGCGTGGAGAGAATGTAATTTATGTAGCTCGTGGAAAAGACCTGGTCGGAATGCTCGGTATCCAGGATATTCTGAGAGAGAATATGAAGAAAGCCCTCAATAGATTAAGACTTTCCGGTATGGACGATATTATTTTATTAACCGGAGATGTGGAACATCATGCCGAAGTTATTGCCAGTCGAATGGCGATGGATAGTTACCGGGCAGAATTGTTACCGGAAGACAAAACAGATATCGTGCTGCAATTACAGTCGAAGGGGGTAAGGGTGGTTATGGTTGGAGATGGCATAAACGATGCTCCTGCTTTGGCATATTCTGACGTTGGAATCGCCATGGGTGGAACCCGTACCGATGTGGCAATGGAAGCTTCTGATATAACTATTACCGGCGATAATCCCCTGATGATACCTGCTATTATTCGATTGGCAGAAAAGACAATGAAAATTGTTCGCCAGAATTTTGCTATTGCCATTGGTGTCAATACAATTGGTCTTATGCTAAGTTCACTGGGAGCAATACCGACATTCTGGGCAGCCGTCTTGCATAATTCAACGACAATCGCAGTGGTCCTGAATTCCGGAAGGATTCTATTGCATAAGCTGGAGCAAAATAAATAGTATGCAGAAAAATCTCCAATTTAGAATTGTACATCAGATTCCGGGTAGAATAAGACTGAAGATGAATATACTGCCCAGGGATTCTCAGAAAATGGAAGAAACAGTGAGCAGTCATCCTGGAATTCTTGAAGTTAAAATTTCACCGCTAACCCGATCATTACTTCTGTGTTTTCAACCGGAAATAATAACTCAGGAAGAGCTCATCATCAGAGCAGCAGTTTATCTTTCTTTAGAAAATGATTTCTCCCCGATCAGAATTTATTCTGATATTGAAGTAAAAGAAATGTCAAATATGGCATTTGTATCGGGCTTTTTTATCGTCGGCGCCTTAGGAATAAAAATATTCAAGCAATTTATTAAAATTCAACCGATGCTTGAGTGGATTGCCGGTATCAGTACCGCCTATTCTATTTTGGATCATGGACATCGGGAATTAAAAGAGCGGGGGAATTTTGATCCGGAAGTTTTATCGGTTCTTTATCTTTTAATGGCTTTTGTTCAGGGAAATCACCTTTCAGCATCTTTGTTTACATGGGTGGCTACCTTTGGCAGGCACTTATTAGAACTACCCTCAAAAAATGTTGAAATTCTCCCGAAAAAGGTAGACGGTTCTAAAAAAAGTATGCAATATGAAGTCGTTGTAAAACCCATCAACCGTTTGCCTGGAAAGCAGGCATTCTTCAAATTTTTGCCGGCATTGATTATGCAAACATCATTGGGAGATGGTGCCAAAGCATTACAGGGTACTCTGCTTGACGAGATTAAGAAAGTCTCTAAAGATCATGGTGAGGTGCTGGAAGGATTCGGACAGCTTCAAAATGGTATGCCTATAAGAATACAATATTCGAAATCGTAAAGTGTCTTAAAATAAAGGAAAAATCATGAATGTAACATCGCAGCATGTGACTGGCTTTTTTATTGGTGTTGGCGCGGCAGCCGTTGGCTATTATTTTTACAAAAACAATCAAGCGAAAGTAGACGATTTTTTACGTCGACAAGGGATTCAAATTCCGGAAAGAACCATGCGCGATCCTTCCACACTCTCTCTTGAAGAATTGGTAGGGGAGAAAGAACGGCTGGAAGATCTAATCGCTGAAAGAGAAATGGCCGAAAAAGAAACCAAACCCGCTGCAAAAAAGTAGGAATTAAGAAGTAGGAAATAGGAATTTTCTTACTTCTTACTTCTTACTTCCTACTTTCTACTTTAAGTCTTTCGTCTATCGGATATTGTCAGAAGCTGAGAACCATGGCCAGGCCTGGGCCGGAGATGGTCATGTCATAAACAAATAAATCCTCTCCGGATCCGTTTTCATAGTTTGCATACCATATACGGTAGAATCCTGTAAACGTTATATTTGAGAGCCGGTAGCCCACACCGGCCAGAATGTTCCATTCAAAGTCAGATCCAACCCCGAAACCACCAATATCAGCACGCGCAGTAAAGACCAGATTTCTAGTCAAATCCCAGGACGTTCGCCCTCCGATGAACGGATCAAACCAGCTTTGCTTTCCTTGATTGATAGTCTGAGAGTTTTCACGATATTCTATTTCAGTTTTAAAATATCTGCCGCCGACAATCATTTCAAAACCTTTTGAAAAATGCCAGCCGAATCCAATCTCCCATAATACAAGTTCGGTGTATGTTTGGTCAATGAGTAAATCTACGTAGTTATAATCGAAGAGTACTGTCCATGGATATTTTTTTAATTCAACACGTCCGTTTAATCCGAGATTTGAAAACTTAAAGAATTCTTCAAAAGTAAAATTTACTTTTCGGGATTCCCCGTTGACCGTCAAATCACCGTTCATTGTGGTCATCCAAACATAAGGTGTGACTTCAAGTTTTAAACGGTTATCGACATCATATTGTGCTTGTGCTGATAAGGCAAGTGATCCCAATATTAGTAATATTGTAAACAGTGAATATTTTGACATTTAAATTCTCCATTTAATTGTGTATATAAGTTAGAATCCAAATTTTATTAACCACTGATGACACAGTGAGCAAAAAGAACCTCCCCCACTCCACCTCCGCACTAAGGAGGGGGCGGGGGATGGTCCTATGTGTACTTTGTGGTTATATCTCTAAATGATTCAAGCACTACTTTTTTCTTGATACTTAAAATGTAAAATCACAATTGCAATAACCATTAAAAGAGTGGCAATAATTGATCCTTCGAACCCAAACTCCCCACCCGTTATGAGATCTGAACCCTCAATATTCTGACTAATTGCCCCCGTAACATCAACGCCGCTCACCTCGAATCCGAAAATAGGGCCCTGAAAAAAGTTCCAGGAAAAATGCAGTGATATTGGTAACCACAGATTTTGTTTATGAACGTAATAGATGCCTAATAAGATTCCCGCTAAAAATATATTTGTAACGGACAAATATGTGATGTTGGCATTTGCCAAATGCATCGCCGCAAAAAGCAGGGAAGAAATGATAAGAGCGATATATTTATTCATTGAATCAAAGAAGTTGTTTAATATATATCCTCGGATCATGATCTCTTCATTCAGTGCGCCAATAGAAAAGAGTAGAAGATAACCGAATATATATAGCCAATTAAATGATACCTCATTAACGGTTAAATTTCCCATGAGATAAAGAATGAAAAAGCCCAGAGCAATGAGAACAAAACCGCCTAAAAACCCAAATACAAAATCTGTTTTAAATTTTACGAATTCAAATCCCAGTGATGTAAAACTTTTTTTGTCGATGAATTTACGAAATATCCAGGCAGTCCCCAGCATACCTAAAAAACCGAAGAATGAAACGGTAATGTTGGCCGGTAATCCGATGTCCTTGATAAAATCCCGGGCGTTTGTGGAAAGAGATGCAAAATCATAACCAAACACTCCTGCAAGAATTACCACCCCGACAAACGTAAATATTGCCGAAACGATAAGTGCGGATATTAAAAACAGAACAGCGCGTAACCAACCGTATTTAATCGCAGGAGCTGATTCTGCTTGAATTGTCGCATTTTCATTCATTTCGGATCTCCTTTTTTTGAAACCACGGAAGCACACGGAATTACACGGAACTTATGCTATTTTATTTACTAAAAACAGAGTCTATATAATTAACTTTGTGTATGTTTTTTCCGCGTTACTCTGTGGTGAATTATTTTTTAAGGGCTTGCGTATTTTGTCGAATGTGGACTGGCCAGAACATTTAAAAACCGTGCATGCAAATCTGATAATTGTCTCAGATGTAAATAATCATGAGCCGCCCAGGCAGCAAGCAAATCGGCGGCGGATAACGAACCGATAACCGGATGTTCGTGAATCTGCTCCCAGTTTGGTGATGTGAGTGAATTGAGCCAGTTAATAGATTCTGCCCGTTCTATAAAAAAAATTTTAACAGATTGATGATAGTCTTTATTGATATACTCACGGGAAACCGCCCAGGCTTCGGGATCAATACCCGGCCATTCTTCCTCTGGTCTGTGAAGTGTGAGATCAAGTCGCTTACGAAAATCATCCCTTTCTTCGTCATACAGATGATTAACAACCTCCAGTATTGACCATTTTTCAGGCGCAGGTTTCCATTTTGCCTGTTCTTCAGTAACACCCTCGAGTAACGAGTTTATTTTTTTTGCGCTGTTTTCTAAACTGGAAATAAAGTAGTTATAATCCATGAAGATTTCCTTTATAAATTGGATTCCTGTATTTGATAGTGTTGCAGATTAGGGTATTTTTAAAAATATTGTCAGCAATATTACGAAAACTGTCATTCCCGCGAAAGCGGGAATCTAAAAAAAATAAGTACTTAAGTGGTTTCTCATCTGGATGACTGCTTTCGCCCCGACAACGGGATCTTCGACAGGCATGACAATATGGAGATATTCAATTGTTACGCAACACCCTCATCTGTGTGAATGACATTTTCCTTTATCGAGTATCATCTCCTCGACAGACTATCCAGATATGCATTAAGCGGATTATCCTTTGTCGAGTTAACTGATTTTAACCAGTCGATAAGAGGTTGACGGTATTTAATACTCGTATCATAAGGATCCTCATCATATTTCTGATAATTCAGATCAGGTCTTGAATACAAATAATCATTTGTCAGAACAGTGTAAGTAGAATCATCTTTTAACGGTTGTCCATCTGTGAGAATATACCCCTCAACGGTCCTTTTCATGCCACTGAACACGATATCATACATTATGCAATCAAGCAATTCTTTACCTGACAGTTTTAGTTCCAGGATATTATTATCAAAAGGTAATAACCCGAATATTTGTTCTGTTGTTATATTACCCATCGGCAGGGACTGACGAATGCCACCAGTATTTGTCAATGCTATGTGCGCTGTGGGATAGACATGTAACCAGGAATCAGTTATCATATTCCACATTTCGTTTGATTTTTCATCTATATCTTTTGCAGTATATCCAATAACCTCAGAAAGTGTACCATCAAGTCTGGTTTGCCATTTGGTGACAATAGCTTCTACAGACATGTCTCTATTACCATCGGAATTCTCATGCAAACTTGATGATATACTTACCAGTGTGTCAGCGTAATCGTCAAAAAACAATTCAATCCTGGTATAATTATCATAGTGTGCCCCGCTCTGAACAAGGAGAATTCCTTCATGCTTCTCCTGAATGATCTGATGGCAATGACCACCACCAATGAGCGCAATGCCATATTTTTTAGCAAGAGGGACAAGTTCAATCATTTCATTATAGCAAAGATGGCCTATCAGAAGAACCAGCTCAGCACCTCGATCTTTAATTTCAGGAAAAATTTCTGTCAGCTCGTTATCATAGGACGTAAAATTGTAGTCAACCACATTTGCAGGCTTTGTTGTTGTCGGGACAGATTGTGTTGTTAACCCAATAATACCAATTGATACGTCATTTATATTTTTAATAATATATGGAATTGCAAAATCCGCTCTCTCACCACTTGTTTTTTCTCTAATATTTGCAGCAAGAAGAGGAAAGGACATTTCTGATTTTCGTTTTCTAAGTGTATCAATGCCAAAATCAAATTCGTGATTTCCAATAGCTGCAGCATCATAACCGAGGACGTTCATTACCTCTACCATTGATTTTCCGGCTGATAATGTTGATATGGCAGGCCCGGTCCACATATCGCCTCCACTTAGAATGAGAAAGGGACCATCATTATAGAAATCATCTTTCGCTGTCCATGATCCCATTAATCCTGGTGCGCCATCATTATTCTTATTCGGTTCAATCCAACCATGTTCATCATTGGTATAATAGATAAGAATCTTTTTTATAGGATCAGCAGATGAGACGGATGATTGTGAAGATTGTGATTGGAAATTGAAAAAGAATAAGGCACTATATAAAATTATAAATTTAGTCATCACACCACTTTCATTTTTCAATTCCCGAATTTAAAAAATCGGGTTTTAAAATCAAATTGATTTCCTTAACCAAACCTCCGATGACTACAGATATTTTCTATTTATAGTAAAATTGGTTAAATTAAAAAGGCGTATCAGGAAATGCGACCTTGTCATTTAACCAGCGTTTGGAATAAATTTTGATATGATAATTAAAAGATTCATAGAAGGAATTCTAAGCCAATTTACTCAGCATCCTCAGTGGTTGAAATTGAGGTTTAAAATTAACTAAAGGAGAATTTATGAACAGGACGTTATTTTCAATTTTGATAATGGCTCTCTTTGCGACGTCATTGATTGCCGGAGATACTCTCACCCTGGATGAAGCAAAGGCACTGGCAGCAGAGACCAAAAAACCGCTCCTCTTGGATTTCTATACGGAATGGTGAGGAAGCTGTAAACGGTTTGCCCGTGAGGTAAATTCAGAAGAAGATTTGAAAAAGAAACTTGATAGTGTTATTCTGGTTCAGATCGATGCAGAAAAAGGAGAGGGTATTGAGCTGAAAGACCGGTATAACGTAAAAGGGTATCCTACCTTCATATTGGCCAATGAAAGAGGTGAGGCAATATCCCGCTGGTGGGGATACTCAAAAGAGATGTTCTTTGAAGAACTCGATCTGGGTTTTTCGGATCTAACAACTATTTCAGAAAAAGAGATACGTTACAAAAGTGAGCCTGACGCAAAGACAGCACGTATTCTGGCAAGTTATTATAATACGCTTGGTGAGATGAAAAAAGCGGCTTCTCTTTATGAAGATGCCGCTAAGTATGATCCAAATAATGATTATGCTGTTGAACTATTCCAAATATATTATTCAGGACTGAGAGGCGAGGTGTTTACACTTGAAGAAGTTCGGGCAATGGCTAGTAAGGCTGTTCACTCTGAGTCAGTTGATGCAGATACAAAAACACAAATATTTGCGCAGATGACGAATAGAATGAAAGCAGGCAATACGGATGAAAAAATGCTCGATTTTCTGAAAGAAGGATATACACATTTACAGGATCATCAGGAAACTGCGCCTGGCTGGGCAAAAAATGCCCTAAGTATATCTTATGCACTTCTGATTGAAAAAGATGAGAAAAAAGCGGTCGAACTGAAAAAAGCATCCCTCCCTGAAGGATGGAAAAACAATGCGTCAGATATTAATGGATTTTCCTGGTGGTGTTTTGAAAATAAAATCAATTTAAAAGAAGCGGATCAATTAGGGCGTAAAGCCGTAAAACTGGCACAGCCAGGCAGAGAAAAAGCAATGATTCTTGATACTGTGGCTGAGATTGTCAACCTGATCGGTTTCCCCGAAGATTCTGTAGGACTGATGGAAATGGCCATCAAGGAAGATCCCGATGATGAGTATTATAAAAAACAATTGGAACGATTCAGGAAACTGGAGAAGAGATAAAAAAAGGGGCGTTGAAAACGCCCCTTTTTTTTAACGATGGATATTAATAAAATGGATTGTAGAGACGTCCCGGCGGGACGTCTCTACGGAAATACGATCGATAATAAATAAATTACCAAATTTTAACCCGTTCATTTTCAGGAAGGTATAATTTATCTTCCTCTTTTACATTAAAAGCTGCATAAAATTCAGACATATTTGGCATTACACCGATGACGCGATATCTGCTGGGTGAATGAGGATCTGTGAGCAATCGGCGCCGTAATTCTTCATCACGATATTTCCGTCTCCAAACCTGTGCCCAACCGGCAAAAAATCTCTGATCACCGGTCATGCCATCAATCACAGGCGCTTCTTTACCTCCCAATGACATTTTATATGCATAGTAGGCAATTGTCAGTCCCCCTAAATCCGCAATGTTTTCGCCGAGAGTCAGTCTACCATTAACATGCATCGTATCGACGGGATTAAACTGATTGAACTGAGCGACCATAACATCTGCCTGTTCACTAAACTTCTTACCGTCTTCTTCTGTCCACCAGTCTCTCAGATTTCCCTCACCATCTGTTTTCCGGCCCTGATCATCAAAACCGTGAGTAAGTTCATGTCCAATAACCGCTCCGATTGCTCCGTAATTGACAGCATCATCGGCAGCCATATTAAAAAAGGGTGGTTGGAGGATCGCTGCCGGAAAGACGACTTCATTCATGGGAGGATTATAATAGGCATTCACCGTCTGTGGTGTCATATGCCATTCATCACGATCAATCGGACCGCCAAGTTTGTCTAAACTACGCTGATGCTCCACCATATTGGATCTTTTGTAATTACCAACCAGATCATCAGGTTTAATGACCAATTTGGAGTAGTCTTTCCATTTATCAGGGTAGCCAATCTTTGCCACAAATTTATTGAGTTTTTTTAATGCTTCCTTTTTAGTATCCTCGCTCATCCAATCTAACTGTTCGATTCTTTTTTCAAATGATTTCTGAAGATTTTTAACGAGTTCAACCATTCGGGTTTTTGCTTCCGGTCTGAAGTGTTTTTTTACGTAAACCTTTCCCACAACTTCTCCCAGAACACCATTTATACCGCTAACCGCACGTTTCCATCTTGGGCGAATTTGTTCAATACCGCTGATCGTTGTACCGTAAAAATCAAAATTCAGATCTACGAACGCTTTGTTTAAACTACTGGCATTCGCTGTCAACAATTTAAAAGTGAAATAGTCTTTCCATTCTTCTACAGAAACCTTTTTATAAACTTGGTTAAATTGTTCCAGATAACCGGGTTGCCGTACGACAATATTTTCAATCATCGCAAGATCAGATTCATTGAGATAAGATGGTAGATCAAATGCCGGTATAAGGTTTTGTAAATCGTTTATACTGTATTTATTATATGTTTTATTTATATCGCGATTTTCTACGCGGGTCCAGTGCCCTTTCGCCAGATCGCTCTCGATTTTCATAATCGATTCGGCTTTTTTCTGTCCATTATCAATGCCGGCAAGCCTAAACATTTCTGAAATATAATTGATATATTTCTTGCGAATATCCTGAAACTTCTGGTCTTCTTTAAAATAATAATCACGGTCAGGCAGGCCCAGGCCCGATTGTGTGAGATAAACAATGTATTGATCCGATTGTTTTAGATCCTGATCAACAAATAAACCAAATTGTTTCTGCACACCAATTTTCTCAAAATACCCTATTAATTTTGTCAGATCTGTCTTGTTATTTACGGAATTAATCCTTTCCAGGTCTGCTCTAAGTGGATCAATGCCCAGTTTTTCCACCAGATTTGAGTCCATGTAACTGAGATAAAAATCACCCACTTTCTGCTCATCTGATCCTTCTGTTTTATTTTCAGCATAGGCAGATTCTTCAATAATCGCTTTTAAGTCGATTTGACTTTGATCATAGAGCTCTGTAAAGGTACCATAGTTTGATTTGTCTGCAGGTATCTCAGTTTTTTCCAGCCATTTACCGTTGATGTACTGATACAGATCATCCTGCGGTCTAACTGTGTTGTCAATGTTGGTCATATCCAAACCGGATTCGGGACTTTTTGAACAGCTGACTATCAAAAGCATGATTAAAAAGGCTGACAGAACATTTTGATACATTTTTAAAACCTCCTCTTAAGTTTCTACAATTTTACAGAATAATTTTATAGATAGGAGATATGTGATAAGAGATATGTGATAAGAGATAAGTATTGCTTAAAGTCATATTTCAAATTCTAACATCGAAAATCCAATATCCAATATCTCCTATTAGTACTAAATCATAGGGAAATCACATCGGGGTTAAATCTTCCAAGATTTGCCCGGCATCCAACATCCAAATTCCAAGTGCCAAATACCCAATTCCGAATTTTTGAGACAAACTATAAATTTACAGTTTAATTAATTACAAATCCAAAGTCGTAGGATAATAATTTGTTTACGCAAAATTGCAGGTTTTGTTTTATGTAATATTTATTTATATTGAACTTTTAGTAATGTGAATCATTTAAATTAAAAATTTGATCGCTGTTCGGTTTCCAGAATTAAAAATGATATATTTATCGTTTAGATGAATAAATCTGGTAAATTAAATCCGAATGTCTTCAAAGCAACCTGATCACCAAAATTGAAAACCGTACATTTATTGGAAGGAGTGGAAATGAAAGTAACCAAGTTAACGATCTTATTGTTGGCGTTTATCCTCGCTTTTGTCAGTTTTAATTGTTCAGATGATGATGATGAAAGTGGTGTGATCCCGGAAAGATATGTAGGTACCTGGGAAGCGAAAATCACAATTGACGGGACTCTTATTGAGTACGCACCTGAGTCATCCCCTGATCAGGGTGTTGATGTTCGTCTGTTAGGCGGAGAAATTAAAGCGATTATAACGAAGGATGGAACCTATTCATTAACCTTTATAGCACCCGGGGAAGAGCCGGATACGGATGCGGGAACCATAACTCTGAATGAACAAGATAAAATCATCACAATGAACTCGAATTCAGACGAAGACCTGATCTTTCAATATGAGTGGGAAGATGATGTGCTCGTTCTTGTAACACTTGCAGATTTCGATTTTACACTGCAGGGCAATCCCCCCACACCGGCAATCGTAACAATCAAGTTAAAAAGAACTGCTACCTGAGATTGTCTGTAAATATCGTCTGGTCAAGACTAGCTCTTGATTAAAATCTTCATTTTCTCCCGCTTTGCGGGAGAAAATGAAGATTATATTCTTGCCTGATAGGTATAAAGCTGAAAGTATCGGCCTTCTTTCTCAATCAATTCTTCATGCGTCCCTTGCTCGGCAATTTTTCCGTCTTCAATAACCAGAATTTGATCAGCCCTTCTGATTGTACTCAGACGGTGGGCGATAACAAATGTTGTTCTGCCTTCCAAGAGATGAGATAAACTTTCCTGGATATAGAGTTCGCTTTCGGTGTCTAAATTTGAAGTTGCTTCATCGAGGATAAGAATTCTGGGATTGGCAAGAAGTGCGCGGGCAATTGTCACCCGTTGCCGTTGACCACCTGATAATTTGATTCCCCGTTCACCAATTAATGTGTCAAGTCCATCATCAAATCTATCAGTAAATTCTTTTACATGAGCGGCTTCCACCGCGGATAATAATTCGCTTTCAGTGGCATTCGGTTTTGAAAAAAGTATATTTTCTCTGATCGTTCCTTCAAATAAAAAATCATCCTGAAGGACAACTCCCAGCCGGGAACGGTAACTATCCAGTTTTATTTTGTTCAAATCGATGCCATCGACTTTTATGATGCCCGAATCTGGTTTTAGGAATGACGCTGCTAATCCGGCAATGGTCGTTTTCCCTGAACCGGACGTACCAACCAGGGCCGTAACAGATCCGGCTTTTGCTTCAAAGGAAATACCGTGTAACACTTCTTTACCTTCTTCATAAGAAAAAGATACATCATTAAAGGAAATATGACCCTCAATTATATCGGGAATGATATCCCGATCAGGTTCCTCTCCTTCTCGTTCGAGATGTAATACCTCTTCCATTCGATCCAGTCCGGCGAACGCTTCAGTGATCTGACTACCAATATTACTCATTTGTACAATGGGTGCAACCAAAAATCCCAGGTAAAGAGTAAAGGCAAACAAATCACCGACACTCATTTTATCCTCAATTATCAAATTACCTCCGACACCCATAATAAGAACACTGGTAATGCCCAGCAATAATGTGGCGGCGCTTGTAACCAGACTGGTTGCGGTTAATGATTTTTTTACATTTCGAAATAAGCGATCAACCCCTTTCTTAAATACACCTATTTCCTGCTCTTCGGCATTAAATCCTTTAATCACTCTGATACCTCCGAGGGACTCGGTCAAACGTCCAGTAACTTCTGCATTGATTTTTCCTCTTTTGCGGAAGATGGGTCGAATATGGCCGAAGGCCTTTAAAGAGATAATTCCGAAAAGTAGAAGGGGTAGGATTGCAAATACGGTCATCATCGGATTTATATAAAGCAGTATTGCAAATGCTATCACGGATGTAAGGATTCCGCCAAATAGTTGTACCAGACCGGTTCCCACCAGATTCCTCACACCCTCAACGTCTGTCATGATCCTTGAGACCAGGGCCCCTGATTTAGTATTGTCGAAAAAATTAATTGGGAGGTGAATAATCTGCTTTTGAACTTTCACTCTCAGTTGAGAAATAAGGTGTTGAGCTTCCACACTGAGCAGGCGGGTAAGTGCAAAGCTGGTAACCGACTGAATTGTCACAGCCAGGCCTACGGCTATCAAAATGAGGTACAAAAGTTGATAGTCACCTTTAACAATGACTTCATCGATCAGATATTTGCTTGCACCGGGAAGAACCAGTCCGCTTAATCGATTAATTATAATAAGAAAAAGACCAAACAGAAGCAGAAGTTTTCTGGGGAGAATTATTTCCTTCAGTACATATTTAATACTATTCGCTGATACTTTTTTCTTTTTATTCTTGTTATTTTCCATAACACAACTATTTTGTTTAATCTATAACTGTTCTTTTATTCTATTATATATGCCTTATTTTTATAAGGAATCAAGAGAATGTCATTCCCGAGAAAGCGGGAATCCAGAAATACTTAAATTGTTCTCAATTTCTCACTGCATCCCTGCTTTCGCAGGGATGACGGATTCTAAAAATTCTTTTGCGTCTTGGCGGGAGACAATAATTAAACGATCAAGGCACCAGGTTTTCATCCCATTTTTCGATCTTGGGATGATTTTTGTCTGATATAATTGCCGCAAAAGCATCAAGAGCTCTCCCCGCATCTCCGGATGGGAGAAATGATCTTTTCCAGTTTTCGCTGTCTTCTCCGTCATGGTTTGGGATGATATAGTCAAAATTGTGTGCCTCTTTCAGCTCAAAATATGCGTTACTTGCTCTGTGCTGAATGTCTTCTATCTGACTGGAATCCATGCTGCTTCCAAATTTTTTTAGGCGATGTAACAATTTCTGTCGCATAATTTTCTGGACTGCGCTTCTGAAAAACTTTTTACCTCGCAGTCTGAGATCAATAATTTCCTCTCCCGATAAGGGAGAGAGAAAAATAGTAAGTTTATGTATGGCTGACAGCTCAGGATGTGTCTGAAAGAGACGGCCGACGGTGGTGTTCCCCTCGAAAAATACATCACTTTGTCTAAGTAAAGTAGACAAATGATTAATATCGATTGCCTGATAATCATTATGGACCTTGAAAACAACAAACTGTGGATTCTTATGAAGCTCCTTTATTTCCTTTTCAGATCTGAAGAAATAGTGGACGCCTTCAGATTCTCCCGGTCGCATCCCCCGGCTATTATACAGAACAAGAGGGATCATTCGCGCATACAATTCCTGATAAAGATTAGCAAATGCTTCTTTTAGAGGAGTTTTACCGACACAAGACGGACCTGTCAGTATAACTAATTTTTTTTGATTTGAGTGAATCAAAGATTCAGTCATGACTTGGTTCTTGCTCGAATCCCTGTTGTCTAACCAATCTCCAGCAAATTTTCAGAACTCAATTTAGGAAAAATTGGTGCCTGTTTCTGATGATAGCTTTCCATACTTTTCATAATATCGTCTATCATTAATATTGCATCAGTAATATGTGGTCCTTTATTGAGCATGACACATTCGGCTCTCTGTGCCATGGCGGCATCGGTAATTTCAGCACGGGATGGACGACCCTTTTTAGCAAGTGTCTCCAGAACCTGTGTGGCCCAGACAATCGGTATATGGGCAGCTTCGCATAACCACATAATTTCTTCCTGAATCTGAGCCAAATGTTTCCATCCTCCTTCAATAGCCAGATCTCCGCGGGCAATCATGACACCAATTGGATAAGATCTCATTGCAGTGAGTAAAATTCCCGGTAAATTTATGAAACCTTGCTGAGTTTCAATTTTCAGGATGATTCCTAAATTCGTTCTACCCAGTTTTAGAATTTCATCCAATAAATCTTCAACATCCTGCGGACTGTTTACAAATGAAAAATTTACAACATCTGCATGTTTAGCAATAAATTTTAAATCTTCCCTGTCTTTATTGGTGAGTCCACTTGTACTTAGATTGCTTTCCGGCAGATTAATACCTTTATCACCACGGAGTTTTGTACCTTCTTCTTTGGCATAGGTTATCGTAATCAGTAATTTTTTTTCTGAAACTTCATCGATTACGCCCTCAATTTTCCCATCATCGAGTAGTATGGGTTCACCCGGTTTAACATCCGAAAATATCTCCGGCAGGGTGCATGATATATGGGCAGGTTTCACGATATTGCCGTTTGCATCATATTTTGCCGGTTCACCTGGTCGTGGATCCTTATGCAGAATCAGTCTGTCACCTATCTTAAGAATTATTTTTTGCTCAATTGGGAGTATATCCCCGACACGGGTGAAAGAATTATCTTTGTTTTTCTTTTTATTGAGAATAAATTTGGTCCCTGTTTTAATATAGGCAGAGTCAGTGCATCTGGCCCATCTCCCATGTGCTTCCTTTGCCCCAACTTTTAGAGTACATTTTTTATCACGGCTGTCTCTAAAGGAAATGATATCTCCTTTTTTTAATTTTTTTACCCAGTTTTTATTCAGAGGGATATGGATCCGCTCTTCATCGTTAATTGATAGCTCATGGGATGCAAGCCAGACATTGCACGGTGACTGAATGGCACCAAGATCATCTCTTTCAGGTTGCAGGTGAATAACTTTTGGGCCAGGTTTCATCAAACCTGTTCTGAGTTTAGGACCACCTAAATCCATACATATTTTACAGTTACGACCTGTTTTTTTCTTGGCCTTCTCGATATGTTCAATCATTTTTATCCAGGTTTCTGGCCCATCATGGGCACAATTTATTCGTGCACTATTCATTCCTGAATTAATTAGCTGTCGTACAAGTTTTTTATCTTCAGAAGCCTCGGTGGGTAGAGTCACCATAATTCGTACTTTGCTACCTCTCAATTTTCTCCCGAGCAGGGCAGTCGTATGTGTACGTATTAATTGTATCCCCTGTTGGATAGATAAAATATTTTTACTATTTTTGGTCGTTCGTTGCCCAACCAGTCGTTTGAGAATATACAATGCATTGCATACACTGGCCATGACATGACTTTCAGCTTTTCCTAATCGGGTTATTCCCAACTCACCGAGTTTTTTTTGAACCTGTCTGAGGTCCGTATGCCGCAATGTAAGATAGTGCAGCATATTTGAAGCACTCTGCTGATAGTGCGGGTGTATCGTATGCAGATGATGCAGATATTTTTTTTCTAATTGAGTTGCCCGAACAATCAGATCTTCGAGTTTCTCGATTATGGGTACAATAAATTTTCGTTCAAAGGCCATTATCCGTCCTTTTAATTTTAACCACAGAGTTCACTAAGAGCAAAATTGTCATTCCCGCCCCGCATCGAGTGCGGGTTAGACTGCAGCGGGAATCTAAAAAGATCTATATGCCCTTTATAATTTTCATGGATCCCCGCCTGCGCGGGGATGACATATTTGGTAATATCTTTGTGATCTCTGTGCACTATATATTTAAAAAATTTGATAACAGGAAATTTAAGATTGTTTTAAAGCACAATTTAAGGTGATAAGGGTAGTTCTTTTAATCCATCGATTGTCAGGTTTAGCTTCTCTGATAGTAAAGCAGTATCAGTCAAATCTTCGTCACTAATATAATGAATATCGAGCAAACCGCCTGCTTTATAGCCGGTGCGTGTAAAATTTATTTCATCTAAACATAAGCTCCATCCATCCAACCAAGATTCCAGGTCCTTTTTTTGTGCCCCGTTACCGGCAAAATTTACAAGTATATCAATATCGCTTCCAGCCTGTGCGGTTGTATTTTGTGTACTGCCTACCAGAAAAAGGGATTTTACGCCAAATCTATTAGAATCAAGCTGAGAAGCCATTCGTTCAACCATTTCTGCGCGCCATCTCCAGTGATCCGTTTTTTCGATTGGAAAGTAGGCACTCTGTTCATCATCATCCATAACCGATGAGGTCCGTGCGCTCAGAATCCCGACCGCCTTGTCAATATCTGCATTCATCAGGACTCTTAGAACCAGACCATTTGTAACCTCCGGAACCTCGATAACATGAATGACACTACTCAGATTTGAATAAGCAGGCAGTAATTCAAAGAGGGCATTGGGTGATTTAAGGAGAAAATCCTCGTTGAAGATAATACCATTCTCATCTGGATAGAGTGGAAGATAACGTATAGAAGCCTCGACAAGATCCTGAAAAAAATGTGTTCCGAATGATAAATCGGGGACATAATTACCCTTCTTTTTAGCAATCTCGATGAGGACAGCCGTATTGTTGATATCAGAATAGGTAACATTTACACCCAGTTTTATGTCGCCACGGCTACCCCATCTTCCCGGTCCCATAAGAATAAAGTGCTGTTTCGGCAGTATTTGGTTCAACTTGCCTATCGCTCTACCGACAGATTTTAATTCATTTATCGTTTCAATCTTACTGTACTCATCAGGATTGACATAGACGATATGTGTGATATCAGGAACCGTTCCATTCGAGATGAACCGGTTTGCAGTGAAGATTGTTTGATCCTCAGGTATATCTTTAGGAATAGGGGAGGGTGCATCATATTTCGAATAGCTTTGTGGACGGCACTGAAGCAGATAAAGATTCTCGCCGTCACACGCGAATTCAATATCTACAGGATAAGCGAGGGTGTTTTGCAGTGATTTCAACACAGCATCGATTTTTTTAATAAATGGTGATTCACTTATCAGGCCTTCAAATGTAAATATGACGTCTTCCTCAGCAAAATCTGTTTGAAAGGGCATCGGTTTCCTAAGATGATCCTGATCATAAATTGAAACCATTTTTTCAATTTCAGGATATTCATTCCCATATTTTTTCATCAGGTCTTTTATCTCAATCGTCTCAAAAGCATTTGTTTTGAGGTTCAGAACGTCAATTTTTTGAGGGGAATATCTTACCGTGTCTTCAAGACTCACATTTGCCCTTAATCCGGGTTGTCCTGCTGCAACCAAAATAGGATAATCATCACTGAGGCGATCTACGGCCCTGGTACCCAATCCGGGAACGATTCGAATCAACCCATCTTCTCGTTTAATACGCGGCGACCAGCGAAATTCATTGTTACTGAAGGCAACACCGGCAAAGGCAGGGCAATAGTAATCGCCAACTTTCTTTCCGACGACCTCCTGTATCATGATTCCCATTTCTTCGTGAAAATCGATGAGGCCTCTTTCCGATCGGTATTGCATTGGATCGGGTCCAAGTGTGGAGGCATATACTTCTGCAATTGCATCCAGGAGTGCCTCCAGATTTTCTAATTTTGTTCCCTGATTAGCGAGAAAGAGACTTTTATATTTTCCAGAAAAGGCGGATCCAAGACGGTCTTCCAAAATGCTCGAGCTACGAACAATAAGTGGGGAATTTCCAAAATCATCAAGAGCCATAGAAATCCCCTGAACGATTTCATTTGGAAAGTGGGAATTTTTGAATAATTGAATTAAATGGGGATATTCTTTTCTCACTTCGTCAATCGGTTTGTATTTTTGCTCAAGCATTTCCTCCAAATTGTTGTAATACATAAATTGTATCATTGAATCTGAGGAGATGTACCAGGTTTTTGGCATTTTGATATTGGATAGAATTTCCTCTTTTCGTTCAAGATTTTTCAATATCCGATAGGCAAGAGTGACACCCGCAGTTTTACCGCCTAATTTTCCGTGACTCCCTGGTGCGAAGACCAGGTGTTGAAGAATATCATAAAAGTCAATAACCTTTATAAAATTCTTGGCGATAACTACGTATTCTAATTGATCTGTAAGAAGTCGCCGGATGAGGGATGCTCTAACACCGATGCGAGCCGAAGGAGAAAGCTCGAGACCTTCTCCAGGTGCTACCTGAAAAAATCGGCGGACAGCTGCGCTGATATCTGTCAATGATGAATTAACGTTTGAGGTAGCCTGTACCAGAAAGCTGGTTTTATCCTGTTGAATCCACTTACGGATATTGTTAAGTATATCCTCATCACTCATATGCCGTTTAGCGATATCAAAAACTTTCTGGCTCAATTGATCTGAATCATCCAGAGCGCGGATTTGCAGAGGGCGGTTACTTTCTGCAACAATATCCTGCTCCCCATAGCGGAGTACTGGCAAAAATTGTTGCAATAGATCTTCAGCTTCCTTTATTCCTTTCCATACAAGATGATTAAGCATTCTCCTGGAGATTCTCACGAAGACATCAGGATCGGTTTTTTTTAGCAAATCGAGGACGATATGCCATTCATTCTCTTCTTTTCCGGTCTTCAATGTGGTGGTTTTATTGGTATCTCCGAAGACACTCCTCAGGTTTTGATACATGAGATGATCGCTGATCCTCTTTGCGATCGTGTCTAATACTCTTCTTTCTTCCTCGAGAAAAGGACCCTCATCACGTTTTGGTTTCTTTTCGAGGTAAAATATTTTAATCCAGCCGATAGGAGTGTTGTCTATCTTCAGATCCTGTCCAATAAACCATTTTGTATCATCAAAATCATTACCAATGATAATCTCATCCTGATAAGATATTTTTACCCGGCATATATCAGAAAATTGCATTCCGTGTGGAATAATATCAGCAATTTTGATCAAAATATCTTTCGCACTCAGATTTGGAATTTGAAGGATTTCCTCTACTTCGTAGATGCAATTGAGCTCTTTGGCACGTTCCAGTAAACTTCCAAAGAGTTTATCTAATGGTTTCTCTCTCTTCGTCATTAAATCCAGCCTCTGTCTTTGCAGGCCTGGGCAACGCGGCTAATGGCGATCACATAAGCGGCGTCGCGCATGTAAAGTTTTCTCTTTTTAGATAAATCGTTAACAGCACGATAGGCAGCAGTCATTTTTTCATCGAGTCGGGTAAGAACCTCGTCTTTTGTCCAAAAATAATTTATGTTGCTCTGAACTTGTTCAAAATAACTGCAGGTAACGCCACCGGCATTGGCCAGAAAATCAGGCAACAGATAGACACCTTTTTCATCAAGAAATTTATCTGCTTCCGGTGTGGTTGGACCATTTGCACCCTCAGCAATGATCTTTACTTTTTTACTTATCTTATGAACATTTTCGCCGGTTATCTGGTTTTCCAGGGCACACGGCATCAGGATTTCTACATTCTGTTCCAACCATGCCTCAGCTTCTAATTTTTCATAACCAAGATCTTTGGCTTTCTCTTGATTTATCCCACCAAAACGGTCGGTTATTCCAAGTAACTCATTAAGATCAATTCCTTTCTCGCGATGATATGTATAAGCTGTCTGATCATTTTGATCCCAGCAGGAAACACAAACCACTTTACCTCCATATTCCTGATAGAGTCTTATGGCATATTGAGCAACGTTTCCGAAACCCTGGACACTGGCTGAGGTGTCTTTGGGATCAATCTTTAATACCTTTAGAGCTTCCCGAAGAGTATAAATAAGTCCGTAACCAGTCGCCTCGGTTCGACCCAGTGATCCCCCCATACCTACTGGTTTTCCAGTAATAAATCCCGGAAATTTGGAGCCGCGAATCATTTCAAACTCATCAAGCATCCACAGCATATGCTGGGCATTGGTCATAACATCGGGAGCCGGTACATCATTGATCGGTCCAACGTTTTTCGCCATTTGCCGCACCCAACCACGACAAATCTGTTCCTGCTCCCGCTGACTCAGATTATGTGGATCACAGACGACACCGCCTTTACTACCACCTAATGGGATATCTACTACGGCGCATTTCCAGGTCATCCAGGTGGCGAGAGCACGCACAGTGTCAATCGTCTCCTGAGGGTGAAATCGTATTCCACCTTTTCCCGGTCCTCTGGCATCATTATGCTGCACTCTGAATCCGCGAAATACTTTTACAGATCCGTCATCCATATGAACAGGAATACTAAAATGATATTCGCGAAGCGTATTGCGAAGAAGATCGCGCACCCCTGTATCCAAACTTAACATGTCTGCAACTTTATCAAACTGGGCTTGCGCCATCTCAAAAGGATTAAAAGATTTACCTGCCATGGTATTTTCCTTTCTCACACTAATTTTACACAGTTCATAAATTCCATTTTAACGAACTTATTCTTTTCGATTGTCTAAAAGATATTAAAATGCCTCCTAATTTACATAGAGAAAAACAAAGAATCTCAAATATATTTTGAAAAAATATTCGTATGTATTTGTAGGGACGTAGCATGCTACGTCCCTACACGGCACGCCCTCAAATATACCTTTTCTTTCAGCTTTTTATAAATAGCGTACTTAAATTTTCCATTTTCTTATATGATCGGGATCAATATGAATCACAGGTTCTCTATTAAAGAATAGAAACTCATCTCCCGCTTTCTGTCAGTGTGCGGATCTACCTATCAAAGATCCCGTTTTCGGGACTAAGGAGAGGGGAATTTAGGGGTGAGGTCCTCGATGAGGAGAAATTTAGACTCAGATATGTTGGTTTAGACGTCAAAGTTTTTCAAATAGGAGAGAATTTACCAAAATAATGTAGAATTACATTAAGAAAAGTCCGATATTTTATACCCTAATTCATAAGAGAAACTTATATGATGTAGAATCTGACTTATGCAGCGTACTTCCGGGCCCGGATAAGAAGAGAAGCTGTACCTCTCAGCGGTGCTCTCCTTGGCAGCCGGAGAGGAGGTCTGGCGATTCTTGCTTATCTCGTTGAAGGGATCTCTGGTTTACCGGTATTTGCACAAGCACAATTTGGTTTTATTCATTTGTTCGGTCTTACTGGTGGTTATCTGATAGGATTCTATCTGTATATTACAGGTGCTTTAATTAAAATAATTGTGGCGGCAATACAGTATAGTGCCGGATAGGGAGTACTTGCTAAAATTAAGAAGTTATTTAACCACGGAGGCACAGAGAATTCGCAGAGGACACAAAGATATTTTTATGCTTTGTGTGCTTTGTGCCTTTGAAATCATGGAAGATTTCATCCCTTGAGATTAACAGGATGTTAATATTTTTATCGGGGCTTTGAGCCTCTGTGGTTAATACTTTTAATCGTGGAGGATGAAGATGCGTATTCATTTTATTATTCAATTGCTTTTAATGGCTCTCTGCTCAATCGGAGTAGGTGAAGATGACATTAAAAAAGGTGACTTGACAATAATCCTCAGTGGATTTGAAAACAATGATGGTGGGGCAATGATTGCTCTTAGCAATTCCCAGGAAGACTACGAAAAAGAGGGAGAACCGTATCGAGGAAATCAATCAGAAATAGTAGAACAAACGGCCATGTGGACTGTAAAAGGTCTGCCTTTCGGAGAATATGCCATCAAAGTATTTCATGATGAAGACGGTGACAGGGAAATGGATACTAATTTTATTGGTGCACCGACTGAGGATTATGGATTTTCGAATAATGCAAGGGGTAATTTTGGCCCGGCCAGTTGGGAAGATGCAAAGTTTCTCTTTAACTCGCCAAAAGATACAGTCTATATCAAAGTGGAATAAACTTTTTCTTAATATAAATTGGAGTATTGGAGTGATGTGTTACTGAGTTTTAGAAATTTGATATGAGATATAGGATTTGAGAACACCGCAGGTATGCAAAATTTTAATCCCATATCCCATATCTCACATCGCACATCTCATGTCCCAAAACTACAACACTCCATTACTCCAGCACTCAGAATTTGCGGATGATATACATTTGGTAAATATATTTTTTATTTCGTAACATTGTGTTCTTTATCAAAAATCAAATAATCTGAATATTTTAGATTAACGGCTCATTGTTTGTCCAATAGAAAGAAGTAGAGGATATTCCTCGTATTTGAAACTAATGAAATAATACCTCATTCATAAAAAAATTAAGTAGGAGAACAAATGGTTAAGCATGATGTAAAGGATCTTTCTCTTTCTAAGGAAGGTAAAAAACGAATAGAATGGGCAGATAACGATATGCCAGTTCTAAAAAAAGTACGCGAAAAATTTGAACAGGAAAAACCACTGGCGGGTAAAAACATGTCTGCCTGTCTTCATGTCACGGCGGAAACTGCTAATCTTGCCCGCACCCTGAAAGCAGGTGGGGCGGAACTGGTATTGATCGCTTCAAATCCATTGAGCACCCAGGATGATGTTGCTGCCTCATTGGTTTCTGACTACGATATATCTGTGTATGCGATCAAGGGTGAAGATAATAAAACCTATTATGACCATGTGCGGGAGGCGATTGAACACGATCCTGTTGTCACAATGGATGATGGTGCAGACCTTGTTGCAACTCTTCATGCTGAATATCCGGATAAATGTTCTCAAATCGTTGGTTCAATGGAAGAGACAACTACAGGTGTTATAAGACTAAAAGCAATGCACAAAGATGGTGCTCTAAAAATGCCGGTTATAGCAGTCAATGATGCCCAAACCAAATTTTTGTTTGATAATCGGTATGGAACGGGACAATCAACCGTAGATGGAATCATCCGGGCGACAGATTTTCTGGTTGCCGGGAAAAAAGTTGTCGTCGCTGGTTATGGATGGTGTGGTAAAGGTTTTGCCAGTCGTATGAAAGGAATGGGTGCTAATGTTATCATCTGCGAAGTAAATCCAATAAAAGCTCTGGAAGCGGCCATGGATGGATTTATGGTTATGCCAATGTCCGAGGCGGCAAAAACGGGAGACCTCTTTTGTACGATTACCGGCGATATTCATGTGTTGAGAAAAGAGCATTTTGAAAAAATGAAGGATGGAGCGATTATCGCAAATTCGGGTCATTTTAATGTTGAAATTAATATTGATGATCTGGAAGA
>Ga0209536_100000845_pt1 | contig 50781 bp, 34 predicted proteins | sample DeeMarSeWOR28_12_FD_187461 | JGI IMG/M metagenome (GOLD analysis project Ga0209536, IMG submission 187461) | Marine sediment microbial communities from White Oak River estuary, North Carolina - WOR-2-8_12 (SPAdes) (version 2) | ecosystem: Environmental > Aquatic > Marine > Intertidal zone >...
GCTGGCGGTGGATGGCAGTGCCTCCAATGATTCATCCGATATGCTGGGGGAAATTCGCAATGCCTTGCTTTTGCAGCGGGTTCACTATGGCGCCTCGGCCATGTCCACCTTGGATGTTATCAAGATGGGCACTGAAAACGGTGCCAGGCTGCTGGGTTTTGAAAAGGTCGGCAAAATCCGGGAAGGCTGGGCAGCCGATCTGGCTGTATTTAACGTGGGCAAACTGGAATACAGCGGGTCGCTCGCCGATCCTTTGGCCGCCATCATTTTTTCAGGATACAATCATGGAACGGAATATACCATCGTCAATGGAAAGATAGCGGTGGACCAGGGAAGGTTGACCGGGTTTGACGAAACGGAAATAATGAATCGATGCAACGCTATCTCTGATAGAATGCTCAATCAGTGAGTGCTGACATTGGCTTTTTCCCGGTTTCACCGGGTATGAGGAGATTCTTTTATGGCGGTAGGTAAATCAGTCAAACGGGTTGACGCGGTGGCCAAGGTTACCGGCCGGGCGCGCTATACCGACGATTTTTTTATTCCCGGTATGCTGGTGGCCAAATATCTGCGCAGCACCATCGCCCATGGTCGGGTGAAGAAAATCGACAGCAGCAAGGCAGAGCGTTTGCCAGGTGTCGAAGCGGTCTTTACTTACGCGGATGTGCCCCGGACCAAATTTGCCACCGCCGGCCACCCCTATTCACTGGACCCTGCTCACAAAGATGTGGAAGATCGGCTGCTGTTGACCCAGCATGTCCGCTACTGGGGCGATGAAATCGCCATCGTGGTGGCCGAAAACAACCTCATCCTGCAGGAAGCGTTAAAACTGATCGAGGTTGAATACGAGGCCTACGAGCCCATGGTGACCCTCCAAGCCTCCCTGGCCAAAGGCGCCCCGGAGATACACACGGGCTCCCAGAACGTGATTGGACAATCCAAATACACGGTCGGCGGGAAAATTGAGGATGCGCTGGCCGGCGCCGACATTGTGCTGGAAAGCGAATATCGAACGCAGATCTGCCAGCACTGCCATATTGAGAACCATGTCGCTTATGCGTACATGGATGATCTCGAACATATCGTGGTGGTTTCGTCGACTCAGATTCCCCATATTGCCCGCCGCATTGTCGGTCAGGCTTTGGAACTGCCGTGGGGCCGCATCAGGGTCATCAAACCCTATATCGGCGGCGGATTCGGTGCCAAACAGGATGTTATTCTCGAACCCATGGTGGCTTTTCTGACCCTGAAACTGGGGGGGCGACCGATAAAGATAGACCTTTCCCGGGAAGAGTGCATGATCGGAACCCGAACCCGTCATGCGTTCGAGGTGAAGATGCGGGCGGGTGCAAATAAAGATGGCACCCTGGTGGCCCTGGACATGGAGGCGCTGTCAAATACCGGCGCCTATGCCTCTCACGGACATTCGGTGGCCGGAGCAGCCGGCGCCAAATCCCGCTTGCTTTATCCCCGTGCAGCCATTCATTACCACGCCCGGACCGCTTACACGAATACCCCGGCGGCCGGTGCCATGCGGGCGTATGGGGCCCCCCAGCTGATTTTTGCGGTTGATTGTATAATTGAAGAAGCGGCGCGCAAAATCGGCATGGACCCGGTCGAGTTCCGCATGAAAAATGTCGCCCGGCAGGGGGATGCCGATCCCCTGACGGGAGAGCGCTTTGCAAGCTGCGGGCTGATTGAATGTCTTCAAAAGGGCAAAGAGCTGATCCGCTGGGACGAGAAGCGCGCGGCCCGGCCCAAGAGACAAAGCGGCGCGGTGCGCCGTGGACTCGGCGTCGCCTGTTTCAGCTATGCCTCCGGGACCTATCCGGTGTGCATGGAGATTGCCGGTGCCCGCATCATTCTCAATCAGGATGCCTCCCTTCATATTCAGGTGGGTGCGACTGAGATTGGACAGGGTTTAGACACCATTGTGGCCCAGATGGCGGCGGAGACCATTGGGATCCCCTTTGATGATGTGCACGTGGTGTCCACCCAGGATACGGACGTGGCACCCTTTGATACCGGTGCTTATGCCTCACGCCAGGCCTATGTGGCCAGCAATGCCGTATTTCGGGCGGCCAGAGAACTGAAAGCCAAAATCCTGGAACATGCCGGCCGGGTCAGCGGTATCCTGGGTGGTGAACTCGACATTTTAAACGGGGAAATCGTACATCGCAAGGATCCATCCCGCAAAGTGTTACCGCTGAAGGAGGTGGCGCTGGACGCCTATTACGACAAGCAACGCGGTGCCCAGTTAACTGCCGACGTGTCCCACAAAACCTGTACCAATGCACCCACCTTCGGTTGTACCTTCGTGGAAGTCGAGGTTGATGTGCCGCTGTGTAAGGTGGAAATCAAAGAAATTTACAATGTTCACGATTCCGGCGTCATTCTGCATCCCGTAATGGCCAGAGGCCAGGTGCACGGAGGTGTGGCCATGGGGATTGCCGCCGGGCTTTATGAGGAGATGATGATCGACCCTGAATCCGGCTACATTTACAATAATAATTTTCTGGATTACAAAATTCCCACCGCTGTGGATGTACCGGATATTGGCTGCGAGTTTGTCGAAACTTACGAGCCCACTTCCGGTTACGGCAACAAGTCATTGGGGGAGCCACCTATTATTTCGCCACCGCCCGCCATCCGCAATGCCATCTGGGATGCGACCGGTGTTCGAATTAACGAGCTGCCCATGACCCCGCATCTTATTTATAAATATTTTAAAAAGGCCGGACTGCTTTGAAAAAAATTTCACCGCCCGCTTCGCTAGAGGCGCAGAGTACGCAGAGATAATCTTTTTAAGAAGGAGAATTTTTTGAATGTTTAATATTAAAAGTTATTCCAGGGCCGACAGCATAGAGGAAGCGATTCGGTTATTGGGGGAAAACCCTGAGGCGCATCTTATCGCCGGCGGCACGGATGTGCTGGTCAAGCTGCATAAGGGCAAAGGACAGTTCGATCATTTGATTGATATCCACGATATTGCCGAGCTCAATTTCATCAGCCAGAACGATGACGGAGATCTGGTCATCGGACCCCTGGCCTGCTTTACGCATGTGGCTGAATCGGACCTGATCCGCAAACACATTCCGGTCCTGTCGGAGGCCATCCTCACCATTGGCGGACCCCAGGTGCGCAACATGGCCACTATCGGCGGCAACCTTTGCAACGGCGTGCCCAGTGCGGACAGTGCCACACCGCTTATCGCCCTGAATGCAACGGTAACGATTCAGAGCCGGGACGGATCCCGGCAGATGCCCCTGGAAGATTTTTTTCTGGCTCCCAGCCGGGTGGCGCTTGATCATCACGAAATTATGACGGCGATCACCGTAAGCCGTGACAATTATGCCGGTTATTACGGGCATTTTTTTAAATATGCCATGCGGAATGCCATGGACATTGCCACCATCGGTTGCTCGGCGGTGTGCAAGGTAGAAGACGACGTTCTGACAGATCTGCGGCTGGCATACGGCGTGGCCGCACCGGTGCCCATCCGCTGTAAAGACACCGAAGACAAAATCCGCGGCCGCAAGCTGTCGTCCCAACTGCTGGACGATATTGCTAAAGCGGTGAAAGATGATGTCAGCCCGCGGACCTCGTGGCGAGCAGCCAAGGATTTTCGATTGCAGATAATCACAACCCTGGCCCACCGGGTTGTCAAGCAGGCGATTCTAAATGCAGGAGGAACCATTCAGTGAGCTTAAACCGTACGATTACCTTTACTGTGAACGGAAAGAAAAAAGAGATTGCCGTTGATGTGCGTCAGTCATTGCTCGAAGTACTGCGGGAGCAGTTGGGAATGATCAGCGTCAAACAGGGCTGCGCCGTAGGTGAATGCGGTGCATGCACCGTGCTGATCGATGATATGCCCATGGATGCCTGCCTCTACCTGGCGGTTTGGGCAGACGGACGCTCCATTCGGACGGTGGAAGGCGAAAGTAAAAACGGCGAACTATCCAAGGTGCAGCAGGCTTTTGTAAATGAGGGTGCCGTGCAATGCGGTATCTGTACGCCCGGTTTTGTCATGGCGGCCACGGCTTTTGTGGAAAAGCGCAAGGGAAAGAAGGTATCCCGCCATGAGATTCGCCGCGGACTGGCCGGCAATCTATGCCGTTGTACAGGGTATGATACGATTATTAGCGCTGTGGAAAAAAGTATGGACGATGACACCTAACGTCTTTAACTGCACGGGTTGAACGCTATTGGAAAAGATTGATACCTCAAATTCCATGGGAAACGTGGATATGAGCAGGAATTGGCCTTCGTTGCGATTTAATAAATTATCTACGGACATTCGGTTTTAAATCGCGCCGGATCGTCTCCTTTCGCTTTCAGCGAGATTTTCCCTCCGGTCTCACCCGCATTGATCGTAAACGTCATGCCGGTATTGCGGCCTCGGCCACCGTTGCAAAGATCTTGTCGGGACAGCCGTATTATGATATTGGGGAACGCTGTATCATAACTTGACCCTGCCGAGAATCCGGGACTTTCAATCTGAGAGGTACTGTGTGACTTTTTTGCGATCGAAACTGATAGGCTTGTTGATCCCGTTGTGCGCTGTGCTGGGGGCACTGTTGATCGGAGCGATTATGCTTGGCACCATCGGTGCCAATCCCATTAAAGGGTATGGGACCATGATCAGCGCCGCATTCGGAAACATGGAAGGCCTTTCCAATACAGCCGTTAAATCGATCCCGCTGCTCCTGGTGGGGGTCGGGATTTGTATTGCCTTTCGCGCCAGCGTGATCAATATCGGCGGGGAAGGGCAGATGGTAATGGGCGCGCTGCTTTCTACCATTGCGGCTTTATCCCTACCGGACCTGCCGTCGGTTTTAATTATTCCGCTGGTGCTGATCGTAGGCCTCGTCGGCGGTGCCCTCTGGGGTGCCATCCCCGGGGCATTAAAAGCCTATTTCAACGTCAGTGAAATTTTGAGCACCATTATGCTCAATATCGTCGCAGTTCAAATCATGAACTTTATGCTGCGCGGGCCGCTTATCGATCCCGGTGAAATAGAGCGCGGCACACGCATACCGCAAACTGCGCGCCTGCCCGGAACCACCGATTTGCCCATTTTAATGGAGGGCCTGCGGATGCACGCGGGGTTCATTATTGCACTGCTTGCCGCCGTGGGGGCTTATGTTTTACTCTGGCGGACATCCTTAGGCTTTCGATTGCGCTCTGTGGGCTTCAGCCGCGAGGCCACCCGGTATGCCGGAATTCCGGTGCGGCGCAGTATTATTACCGCGCTGGCATTTAGCGGTGCGATGGCCGGTCTGGCCGGGGCCATTCTGGTTTTCGGCAGCGAATCACATCGGATGGTAACCGACGGCTCCAGCACCGGTTTTACCGGCAGCGCCGGGTTTAACGGAATCGTCGTTGCTCTTTTTGCCGGGCTGCATCCGTTGTGGTCCATTCCCTCAGCGCTATTGTTTGGCGGAATGCTGGTGGGGGCCAATGCCCTGCAGCGGGCGCTGCAGGTGCCGTCGGCCTTGATCATCGCCTTGAATGGACTGATTGTGGTATTTGTGGTCGGCTCCGAGTATTTCAGCCACCGCTCCCAGCGGGAACGTGAGATTGAGCCGATCGAAACTGAAAAATCAACGGCCACGACCACTGGCGCCATGACGAAAACCGGGGGATGAACCCATGGATGATTTATTTACGTCAACCATCCTGATTGTGACCGTTGCATCCGGCATTCGCCTGGCAACGCCTTTTTTGCTGGCATCCCTGGGCGAAGCCTTAGGGCAGCGCAGCGGTGTGCTGAATCTGGGGGTTGACGGTGTTATGCTGCTGGGCGCTTTTGGGGCTTATTACACCGTGTTAAAAACCGGAAATTTATTTTATGGAATTTGGGTAGGCGTGTTCATCGGCGCCCTGGTCGGTATTTTTTATGCTTTCATAACCGTGAATTTGCGCGCTCAGCAAGGCGTGAGTGGTATCGGCATCTATCTGTTCGGCCTGGGTATGAGCGATCTATTGTTTCAAAAACTGGTGGGCACGCCCCGACCGATTCTGCCGTTTCCCACCCTTGAAATTCCCATTTTATCCAACCTGGCGGTCATCGGCGAAATGTTTTTCCAACACAGCCTGATTGTTTACATCGCCTTCCTGCTCGTACCGGTTGCCACGTTTGTCATCAACCGAACCACGTACGGCATGAATGTGCGTGCCATCGGGGAAAATCCCGAAGCAGCCGACAGCCTGGGCGTGAGCGTCGCCGCAGTACGTTACTCAACCCTGATCATCGGCAACAGCCTGGCCGGTCTGGCCGGTGCAGCCCTGGCGATCGAATTGGGGATATTTCAGCAGAACCTGACCAATGCGATGGGTTTTATCGCTATTGCCCTGGTCTATTTCGGAGCCTGGCGCCCTTTGGGCGTAATGGCCGGATCTCTTGTTTTCGGCTTGATTGCATCCATCGTGCTGCAGTGCAAGACCCTGGGTCTGATACCCCGCAGCGCATCAGACCTTGCTGCTATGGCGCCGGCGATTATTACAATTCTGGCCCTGGTTTTTGTGGCCAACCGGTTTCGGCAGCCTGAGGCCTTGACGAAACCTTATATCCGAGGTTGAAAATCCGGTTAGCCGGTGATAGATCAGACCATGGAATAAACGCGTTGTTTAAAATTTCAATATAAGGAGGAATTCCCATGAGAAAAATTGATTCAAGAATGGTGTTGATTGTTGTGCTCGCATTGGCTGTTCCTTTTATGACCGCCGCAGCCGCAAATGCTGCCGGCAAGACCTTAAAGATTGCCATCGTGGCCCCCAGTGCCAGTAACGATTTGGCTTTTACCCAGAGTATCGTTGACGGTATTAACGCGGTTAAAAAAGAGCGGAATATAGAAGTGGCCGTTACCGACGGCACCTTCGTGGTGGAGGACGCTGCGGCCGCAATCCGAGATTATGCCAAACAGGGCTATGATCTCGTCCTGGCGCATGGTTCTCAATACGGTGGCTCACTAAAGGAAATTGCCCCGGATTTTCCGAAGACCGCCTTTGCCTGGGGTACTGCTGCGGATACGTTCGGTTTGGCAAATGTCTCCTCCTATGAGGCGGCATCCAATGAGGGCGGGTATGTCATGGGTGTCATGGCTGCCATGCTGAGCAAGAAAGGATCCATCGGCATTGTGGGCCCTATTGAAGTCGGAGATGCCAAACTTTATGTCGATGGCTTTATTGCCGGTGCCAAAGCGCAAAACAGCAAAATCAGGACCAACGTGAATTACATTGGTTCTTTTAGCGATGTGGCGCTTGCGGCCGAAGCAGCCCGTGCCCATATGTCGGCCGGCTCCGATGTATTGACCGGTACCGCCCAGATGGTGGTAGGCGCTATTGGGGCTGCGCGCAGCAAGAAAGCGGCCTGGTTCGGTACGCAGGCCAACCAGACCGAGCTGGCTCCTGAAATCGTTGTGGCATCCCAGGTGTACAAATGGGAAGTTATTTTGCGGCAGATTGTCGACGATCTTGACAAGGGCGTCATGGGCGGGAAAAAATATGCCATTACCCTGGCCAATGACGGTCTGGTCATCGAATTCAACAGCGCCTATAAGTTGCCCGCTGAAGTAAAACAGGCCGGTTTGGACGCCATCAAGGGGATCAAAAGCGGATCCATTAAGGTCGGCCAATAGCCTGAACCTTGCGAGACCGTTGCCCTAAGGGCGCGATTGCCGTGCGAGTCGCCGCTTGTCATAATTAAGCCGACGGCCCGCTGGTTCTCTGGTTCTAAAGACCGCATCAGCGCTGATATTGTGTCGCCATCGTAAGCGCCTGAGGATGTGATGAATTTTTCAGCTGAACCCATTCTCGAAATGCGCGGAATCGGCAAACGATTCCCCGGCGTAATCGCCAATGAGAATGTCGATTTCGATGTTCATCGGGGAGAGGTGCATTCTTTGCTTGGCGAAAATGGTGCCGGCAAGAGCACTTTAATGAAAGTCCTCTACGGGCTCTACCGGCCCGATTCCGGAGAGATCCGCCTAAACGGAAAGCTAGTGGACCTCACCTCGCCGGCGGATGCCATCAACCATGGGATCTGCATGATTCATCAGCATTTTATGCTGGTACCGACGCTTACGGTGGCGGAGAATGTGGCCCTTGGTCTGCGTTCATCCTCCCATCCTTTGACCGACTTAAAAAAAGTTGCCGCGCGCATACGGGAGTTATCCGAGACCTTCGGACTGCAGGTCGACCCCGGTGCGCTCATCTGGCAGCTGGCAGTCGGTGAACGCCAGCGCGTCGAAATTATCAAAGCGCTTTACCGGGATGCGTCCATCCTGGTCCTCGATGAGCCCACCGCCGTGTTGACACCCAAAGAGGTGGACGATCTTTTTGTAACCTTCCGGCAGATGGCCCAGAATGGGCGCAGTCTGATTTTTATTTCCCACAAGCTCCATGAAGTGATGACGCTGAGCGACCGCATCACCGTTTTGCGCAACGGCAGAGTTGTGGGCGAAACCGCGCCGTGCGACACCACCCGTGAAAGCCTGGCCCAAATGATGGTGGGCCGGGAAGTCAATCTCTCTCCGGATAATTCAGCGGTCACCATTGGTGAACCGCGCTTGACCGTGGAGAATTTATTTGTAGCCGGCGATCGCGGTACGGATGCGGTTTGCGGATTGAGCCTGGAGGTTCGAGGGGGAGAGGTTCTGGGCATCGCCGGCGTTTCCGGTAACGGCCAGCGGGAGCTGGCCGAGGCGATCAGCGGCCTCAGGAAACCCAAATCGGGGCAGGTAAAAATCGATGGTGTGCCGGTATCCGGCAGCGACCCCAAGACCGTCCGGCAAGAAGGTTTATCTTACGTACCCGAGGAGCGCATGCGCGACGGCGCCATCGGTGAGTTCAATGTCATGGAAAATCTGATATTGCTGGATCACGGGAAAAAGCACTTCTGCCGCAATGGATTTCTGCGATTCTCACGCATCCAGCAGCACTGCAAGAAACTTATAGCGGAATACACGGTTAAAACGCCCAACATGGAAACCCCGGTCAAAAATTTGTCCGGCGGCAATATCCAGAAACTCATCCTGGCCCGGGAACTTTCCGGTAATCCGAAAGTATTGATTGCAGCCCAGCCGACCCGCGGGGTGGATATAGGGGCGGCCGAGTACATCCATGCCCGACTTTCCCACCAGCGTGCCAGCGGGACGGCCACGATGGTGATTTCGGAAGATCTGGACGAAATCCTGGCGCTGTCCGATCGCATCGCGGTGATGTTTGAAGGGCGGATTATGGGATTTGTCGACCGTGAAGATGCTTCCCGCGAACGGCTCGGTCTAATGATGGCGGGAGTGGATCCGGACTCTCCGGCTGAGGATTACTGTCGACCGCAAGACCCACACGATTAGACTGGAACCCGGTTGCATTAACCCATCCGTAATACCGAATACGCAACACTTGCATTAAATCTCCTCAAGTTTCGCTTTCATCCTGCCGATATAATCCTATATACGTTTGCACTTTAATCCGAATCCACACAGCCGGAGGGAAAATTGGTTACAAACCGTAAATTATACAGCATTATGCTGGAAGTGGAAGCCTTCCCGGGCATGCCGACCACGGCAGCTAAATTGCTTCCGCTCCTCAAAAATTCGGATTCGACGGCAAACGAGGTCGAAAGTATTTTAAAATATGATCCGGGGCTAACCGCCAACATTCTGAAACTCACCAACTCCGCCTACTTTGGCATTCCGACAACAGTCAGTTCGGTCAAACAGGCAATCGTACTGTTGGGATGGAAACGATTGCTGCAGGTGGTAACGACCATCTGTATGAGTCCTTTAATGCAAAAGTCGGTTCCCGGCTATGACATCCGCAGCGGAGAGTTATGGCGACACTCCATCGCGGTGTCCGTGGCTGCAGAAATATTGGTGAAAGCCTTGAAAATACATAATGCGGATGAAGTTTTCACAGCGGCCCTGCTGCATGATGTCGGCAAACTGATACTGGGCAGCTTCGTAAAGAAAGATTTAGAGCAAATCGAAACCATGGTGACCAAAGGAATCACCTTTGATGTGGCCGAATCCATGGTGTTGGGAACAAACCACGCTGAAGTCGGGGGCCAAATATTGCACAAATGGTCTTTTCCGGCCGAGCTTGTGAATGCCGTTCAATGGCACCATGATCCTGAATCCTGTGAAAATGGCTGTGTCCTGAGCGATATCGTTCATGTTGCCAATACATTGGGTTTGATGACGGGTTTCGGAAAAGCAGAAGAGGGGCTGAATATCGAACCATCTGGTGCGGTTGCCGACCGGCTCGATTTGAAGGCCAAGGATCTCGATGCCATGGCCGCGCAGACTTCAGAAGAGATTAAAAAGCTTTCGGATCTATGGGATTTGAAGTAACCCCTTTTTTACATCCGCGGTGCCGCAAAAAGACTATCCTGCCACTCCCACCTAAGCTGGCCATCTTTGTGGTTTAATTTCAGATTCCCATTCGCTATCGCCTGCTGCAGCGTGGCTTTAAGCTTGTTGGGATCTATGTGACTGGTACGTTTGATGCGATCGAGCAGGGTCGCAAGGCCCTTTTCTGTGTTCATTTTAGAATCATCATCCGATAATGATAGCGATCCGTTTTCTTCGATGGTATTTTTCATCATTAAATCATATAGCATGACGGCGTTTTCAAGGTCATGAAGCTGTTGGGTCTCATCTGCGGTTGCACTTCCATTCTGAATGCGTTCGCTGATATGGGTCAGATATTGATTGTATTTATTTTCCCAGTCGAGCACCACGGCATCCAGCGCGCGACGGCCTACAGAGACCGTCTCTGCCACTGCCCGGTTGGCATCGTATTTTGACCAATCGTCGGTTAAAATCCGGATCCCCAGGACCTCATTTTTTTCACGCACCTCGGTGCCGGGAAAAGGAGCCAAGATGTGAAATCCGTAAGCCAGGCCCTGCTGCTGTAATTTTTCGGCCAGAGCGGCGGATTCTTTAATCGTATCCTGTGTTTCACCCGGGAGCCCTAAAATAAAGGATGCATACGGGCGAATGCCGGTCCGACGGCACATGCGAACCGCGTCGATGACCTGTTCGACGGTTATTCCCTTTTTGATCGTCTTTAAGATATCCGGATTGGCGGATTCAATTCCGAAACTGACAGCGGTGCATCCGGCTGCTCTCATCTTTGATAGCAGATTTTCTGAAACCGTGTCGACCCGGGCAAAAGATGTCCAGTTGATATTTATCTTTCTTTTTATCATTTCCTCACAGACAGCGAGGCAATGTTTTTCATTGGCGGTGAAAAGATCATCCGCAAGGTTGATCTGCTGAAATTTTAAGTTGGCCAGCGCTTCCAGTTCGGTCGCGACACGGTCAATGCCGTGGTATCGAACCTTGGCACCGACCATCTTACGGCCGACGCAAAAAATGCATTTGTAGGGGCAGCCCCGGCTGGTGGTCATACTGATCGGCAGCCCGAGTGCCCGGTAGCGGCCCAACGGCAGCAGATGCCGGGCCGGCAACGGGAGTGAATCCAGATTTTGGATCAATTTGCGTTTTGCGGTGGTACGAATCTGAGAACCGGTTCGATAAGTAATGCCGCGAACTGAATCTAAATCCTGTACGCCGCCAACCGCGCCGGCGAGATCAACAAGGGTTTGTTCGCCTTCTCCCAGAACCACAACATCCAGTTCCGGAAAGGTTTCCAATGTTTCACGGGCGCAAAATGTAACGTGTGGCCCCCCCATCACCGTCAGAACCTGAGGATTAGTGGTTTTTATATCTTTAAGGACCTGTCTGGCATGATCAAACGTCATGGTTACCGCGGTCGCGCCGGCAATATGAGGTTTAAAGCGTTTCATTACAGATTCAAGCGTATCTTCGCGATACGGATAAACAACATAATCCAGAATTTTAACCTGGATGCCGGCGCGTTCCAGGGCCGCCCCAAGATAGGCCAGTCCCAGAGGCGGGGAGGGGGTCTCAGAAATAGGGTAGAAAGGGTTGATCAGTAAGACACGCATTGGCTAATTAAACTTCCCAGATACGCTGAAATATTATTTTACGATCCAATCAAAGAATGTATTTAAAGTAAATTCGAAATTCGAATATCGAAATAAGAAACAAATCCGAATACCAAATGATCAAAATCCAAAACAAGTTTTTCGAAAATTCGAATTTAAAATTTTGGATTTGTTTCGGATTTCGTGCTTCATGCTTCGGATTTTTCTCTGACGAAAAAAAGAGGTCCGAGAAAAACTCCCGAACCTCTCCATTTTTTAAGGTTTTAGATACTAGCCTAAAATAGTCCCATCACCTTACCGGTCTTAACGTCCACATCCACGCGTCTGAAAGCCGGGTTGGAACCGGTTCCGGGCATCAGGCTGATGGTGCCGGCGCAGGGGCACAGAAACTTGGCGCCGGAGTAAATCAGCACGTCGCGGATCGGCAGGGTCCAACCCTTGGGCACACCCTTCAACGTCGGATCGTGGGAAAGACTCAGATGGGTTTTGACCATCATTGTAGCGAAATCGTCGTATTTGGCGTCATTTTCCAGCATTTTGGCCTTGGCCTCTGCATCCGGGGTCCAGGCGACGCCATCGGCACCGTAAACTTCCTTGGCAATGATTTCCACGCGGTCGCGCAGTTTCATTTCCAGTGGATACAGGAATTTGAAGTCACTTTTCTCGTTGCAGGCGTCGATGACCGCATCCGCAAATTCCAGCGCACCATCACCGCCCTTCTCCCAGTGTTTGGATTCAGCGCAACGGGCACCGGCTGCCTCGGCTGCCGCGCGGACAACCTTGCATTCGGCGTCGGTGTCGGTGTAGAAACGGTTGATGCAGACCACCGGATTCATTCCGGATTTACGGATGGTGTTGATATGATGCACCATATTTTCGCAGCCTTTTTCCACCAGCTCCAGGTTCTCTTTGGTGTACTCGTCGGGCATGGCAATACCGGGGACGACTTTGGGGCCGCCACCATGCATCTTGAGTGCGCGGATGGTGCTGGTGAGGACCGAAACATGCGGTTTCAGTCCGCTGAAACGGGATTTGACGTTCCAGAACTTTTCAAAACCGATATCGGCCGCAAAGCCGGATTCAGTTACATGATAGTCGAACAGCTTCAGCCCGACGCGGTCGGCAATGATGGAAGACTGACCCACGGCGATATTGGCAAACGGACCGGCGTGCACCATGCAGGGATTGTACTCGGCTGTGCACATCAGGGTGGGGTTGATGGTGTTGCGCATAAACGCGGTCATGGCATTGCCCACTTCCAGATCACCCGTCGTGACGGGTTTACCGCTCTTATCGAAAGCCACGGTGATGTTGTTGAGCCGTTCTTTAAGATCAGCCAGGTCGCGGATGACAGCCAGAATGGCCATACACTCCGAACCCACGGCAATGCCGAACTTGGACTGCATGGTAAAACCGTCCATCCGACCGCCTAAGCCGATAACGATATTTCTCAAAGCCTGGGCACAAAAATCCATGATCCAGCCCAGTTCAACGCGGGTGGGATCGATGTTCAGCCGCGGCATACCGGTGAGGCGATCCAGTTGTTCGTCGGTGTAGTTGCGTTCGTGCTGCATGCGGGAGGTCATCGCCACCATAGCCAGGTTGTGGGCGTTCATGATGTCGTTGATGTCACCGGTCAGACCCAGAGAAAATTCGGTCATGGGAATCAGCAGAGAGTTGCCGCCGCCCGCTGCGGTTCCTTTCACATTCATGGTCGGGCCGCCCGAGGGTTGTCTGAGAGCGCCGCCGACGTTCACACCGCGCTTGCCCAGTCCTTCCATGAGACCGCAAGAGGTTGTGCTTTTGCCCTCACCCAGCGGGGTTGGGGTGATGGCGGTCACCTCAATGTATTTTCCATCCGGTTTGTCTTTAAGGCGCTCGATAATCTTAAGAAAATCAAGTTTTGCCAGTCTGCCCATGGGCAGAACTTCGTCCTTTTCCAGTCCCAGCTTCTCTCTCCATTCGTCCGGCATCGGCATATTTTTTTCGGCTGCCTCAGAGATCTGCCAGTCTGCCATCTTTACTGCATCATAAGCCATCTATACAGTCCTCCTTTCAATTTATTGATTATTGACCAAACTATTCAGAAACAGATGAATATTCTCCCATAAAGCGATTAAAAGAGCACATCTTTATCATCTGCTTTTGAGTTTGGCAAGAGATTTTCTTTCCGTGTTTCAGGGTTCAAAGGTTCAGATGTTGAGAATAACCCAGAACGCTGAACCTTTGAACCTTCAGTTCTGAAGCTGGCTGAGGCGATAGTAGAATCCCTGCCGCGCCATCAGCTCGTCATGGGTGCCGGTTTCGATAATGCGGCCCCGGTTCAATACCAGGATTCGGTCGGCATAGCGCACGGTGGATAGCCGATGGGCAATAATCATTGCGGTTCTGTCTTGCATCAGTTTTTCAAGGGCCTGCTGGATCCACAGTTCGGTCTGCGAATCGATATATGAGGTGGCCTCATCGAATAAAAGCAGCTGGGGATTTCTGGCAAATGCCCTGGCAATTGAAATCAACTGGCGTTCTCCGCTGGAGATCGATGTGCCGCCCACCGATAGAAATGTTTCCAAACCATCCGGCAGGCGCTGGATCAGGGTTTGGCAGTTTGCGGCATCGATGACCTCCTGAACCTCTTTTTCCGTCACGCGCCGGGTGTTATCGAATATATTTTCCCGGATGGTGCCGGAAAACAGAAACGGCTCCTGCATCACCAGCGCTATTTTATTCCGGAACACAGCGGTATCCAATTTTCTGATATCGATATCATTGATGAGAACCCGGCCCGATGTGGGGTCATAGAATCGGGGGATCAGATTGACAAGCGAAGTTTTTCCGGCTCCGGTGGGTCCCACCACGGCTACCGTTTCCCCGGCTTTGATTTGAAAGGATACGTTTTTGAGAATCTTTTCATCACCGATATAGCTGAAGGAAACATCCTCGATCCGGACCTCCTGAATACCCGCCAAATGCGAAACCCTGACTTGCGGCGTTGCTTTGGGCAATGTATTTTGGGAATCCAGGATCAACAATATTCTCTCGGCGGAAGCCATGGCATTTTGCAGGATGTTGTATTTTTCCGCCAGGTCCCGTATCGGCCTGAAAAACATTCTAATGTACGAAATAAATACCACCAGCGTCCCCAGACTCAGAGCGCCATCGAGAACCCGGCTGCCGCCGTAAAAAATCACCAGGGCAAAGGCAATGACGCCCAGAAGCTCGATGATCGGCATAAAGACGGCCAGCACGTGTATCTGTCGCATGCCGGCTAGATAATTTTCGTGATTTAGCGCGTGAAATTTTTTATAATTCTCCCTTTCCTGGCGCATGAGTTGAATCACCCGGATGCCTTCGATGGTTTCGGCAAAACGGGTGTTAATTTCGGCCACTTTAATTCTCAGGACCCGGAAAATATCCCGGGCCTTTACCGAAAATTTCGCAGAAGCGTAGACCACTATCGGCAAGACGGCAAACGAGACCAGCGCGAGCTTCCAGTTGAGAACCAGCATCACGGCCGCAATCCCCACAAGCAGAAAAAAGTCTTTGAATACCAGGGAGATTACCGAGGTAAATAGCTCATGCATATTTTGAACGTCGTTCGTCACCCGGGTCACCAAACGGCCGACCGGATTGCGGGTAAAAAATTCAATTGCCAGGTTCTGTACATGATTAAAAAGCGTCATCCTCAAATCGTGCATGATCATGTGGCCGCAGTACTCCATAATCATTTTTTGGCTAAAATTGAGCATGAAATCTAAGAATACGATAGATAGGAATATCACAGCCATCATGCCAAGACCGGCAACATCATTCTGGCGTAGGATTTTCAAGTCGGATTTCTGAAGGCGCTTCAAAGCCTGAAATGAAATAAAGGCTGTTTGGCCTTCAATCCTGAATAAATCTCTGTATTTATTTATAATTTTATATTGGCGGGGGTCCTTCAGGTCCGCTTTGAGATACCTCTCTCTGGTTTCAGTGGTCTGCAAACCCTCTCGAGCTTCATTTTGGTTCTGCGGCACGATATAGCGGTCAATGGCGACTTTGGTAACATACGGCAGCGCAAGATCAAGAGCGGTTATACCCAGTACCAGAAAAATTGACCATAATATCATATATTTATATGGACGGGTAAACGGATAGAGCCGCTTTAACAGCTTGACATCATAGGGTTTGCCCAGCTGGCTTTCCTCAAAATATCCATAATCAGGATGCATTTACACCCTCTTCAATTGCTTGAAGTTGAAATGTTTTACTATAATATCGGTTGGTTACAATCAATTCTGAGTGGGTGCCGCTTTCAATGATGCGTCCCTTCTCCAGGGCGATAATTTGATCTGCAAAACTCACCGCAGAAATGCGATGGGAAACGATGATGATCGTCTTTTGGCCGATCATGGATTTGATCACCTCGATAATGGCGGCCCCTGTTTCAAGGTCAACCTGGCTGATGGGGTCATCCAGAACTAAAACACCGGCTTGTTTGAGCAGACAGCGCGCCAGGGCGACGCGCTGCTTTTGACCGCCGGAGAGGATAACCCCTTTTTCACCGACGATGGTTTCAAAGCCTTTGGGGAAGGAACAGATCGTATCGTAGAGCGCTGCTTTTCGGGTAATCATTTTCAGTTGCGTTTCGTTTATGAACGGATTGCCGAAAGTGAGGTTTTCCCGGATGGTTCCGGCAAATAAGAAAGGCTCCTGGGGCATATAGGCAATATTGGATCTCAAACTGTCAATCTGTAAGAACCGGACATCTTTTCCGTCAAGAAAGACACCGCCGCGGGATACGTCATACAACCTGGGGATTAGACTCAACAGTGTTGTTTTCCCGCTGCCGGGAGGGCCGACAATGCCTAGAACTTTTCCGGGCGCCACATCCAGCTGAATTCCTGAAAGCGCTGCTGTACGCCCGGTACCGTTGTGATTATACGCAAAATCAACATCCTTAAAAACGATCCGACCTTGAATTTGAGCGAGAATCGCTGCCTCTGTTCGATTCTTGATTTCGGGTTGGGTTTGCAAAATTCGGTTGATTCGATCCAGCGAAGCCCGCCCGCGCTGAATCAAATTGGTGACCCAACCCAAGGCCATCATGGGCCAGGTCAATATTCCCAGATAGCTGATAAAGGCCACAAAGTCTCCCGGTGAGATGGTCAGTGCAATGGTCTGGCGTCCGCCAAGATACAGAACGATGGCCAGGCTTAAATTTGTAAAAAGAAGCATCATGGGGAAAAAAGACCCCACAATTTTTACCAGGACCAGGTTTTCTTTAATGTATTCTTTTGAGACGCCCTCCACCCGGGCGGCTTCCTTTTCTTTACGGTTATGGGCTTTGATGATGCGAATTCCGGCAAAGCGCTCCCGGATGACCTCCGTCAGATCTGAAAAAGCGGCTTGAACGGCCTGATAGCGGTGGTGCATTTTTTTGCTGAAAAAGCGGGTGCTGATGGTAATCAGCGGCATGGGGATCAGTACAAACAGGGTCAGGGTTACATTGATATAGAGCATAAAGCCGATGGCGGCGGCACCCAGCACGATGGCATCGTTTAAGGCCACCATTCCCATCCCCGTTGCCATTCTGATTTGCTGGATGTCATTGGTGGCATGGGCCATTAAATCGCCGGTTTGGGTGCGATCGAAATAAGATGCGGACAGGGTCTGAAGGTGGGCAAAGAGACGGTTGCGCAGGCCCTCTTCAACGCGCCGCGATGTTCCCAGCAGACAGCGCCGCCACATATACCGAAAGGCACCAATCAGCACGGCAATGACCGCCATGTAGATCGCATAAACCAGCAACTGCCATAGGTCGATAGTAAAAGCAGTGAGTCCGTCAACTGCCCATTTGATGATCCGCGGAATGAAAAGCTGCAACATGTCCACAATAATTAAACTGAGCAGACCGATGGCAATTTTCCTGCGGTTTTCTTTAAAATATGGCTTGATTAATGCGATGGATTTCATGATATTAGATGCATTTTATGTCCGGTTGCCGGCAAAAAGGGTATCTCTTTGAAAATATAACATATCCTTTCTTTCGTTGACTTCACCGGGGTCGGTTGTTATTGTAATTTTTATGGAATCAGGAAGTATTGTTGAATACATAGACCGCCAGAAAATTATGTGTGCGGTGGTTCTTGAAGTCAAGAACCAGCGGTTACGGTTGTTAACGGAAAACAATCGAGAGGTCAACCTTTCCCCCAAGCGATTGTTGCATAAAGATAAAATACGTCTTGATCTCACTCAGGGCAGAGATCAGATGGTCCACACTTTAAAACAGGTTGTCCAAAAGCGCCAACAATTAATTAAAGATATCGACATCAGGGTTTTGTGGGAGGTGCTGAATTCTGAACAGAATTGGATCGATCTGGCCACCATGACTGAATTCTGTTTTCCGGAAAGCGCTTCAGGCGATCATGAGTCCGCTGTCATGCGTGCAATATTTAACGACCGGCTTTATTTCAAATTCAATCCGGAAGGATTCTTTCCCAATTCAGAAAAGCAGGTCGATCGGCTTGCCGCCCAGCGCCAACAGGAAGAACGAAAAAATAGGATCATCGAAGCCGGGGGAAGCTGGCTCAAGAGCGTGCTGGAAAGCCCCCGTGCCCTGGATTCCCGGTCTTTTTCCGAAGACATCCGGCAATATATCGAGATTCTGAGATCCTATTATCTGTTTGAAAAAGAAAGTAAAGAATATAACCTTGCCAAGGCATTGATTGCCCGGGCGGGAATTGAGCGCAGCGATGATATTTTTGAGATCCTTGTAAAGCTCAGTGTCTTTGATGAAAATGAAAACATTGATCTGCATCGCTACCGCGTGTCGGCTGATTTTCCTGAGGAGGTCCTGACTGTTGCGAAACAACTCGTCGGCTCAACCGCGACAGCTTCCCTGGAAGCATCCCGCAAGGACCTGACCGATATGCCCCTATTGACCATTGATGGTCAGGGCACTTTAGATTTTGATGATGCTTTGAGCATCGAAGAAAAGGGCGGGGCCTTCCGTCTGGGTGTGCACATTATTGATGTCGGCCAGCATATTCAAAAAGGCGATCCGGTCGATCAGGAAGCCCTTTCAAGGGGCAGTTCCATTTATATGCCGGATCAAAAAATTTCCATGCTGCCACCCACTCTTGCCGAAGGACTCTGCAGCTTGAAAGCCGGGGAACTGCGTCCGGCTATCAGCATCATGATTGATCTGAGCCCTATGGCCGAGATCATGGATTATGAAATCTTTCCGAGCTTAATCAAAGTCAGGCACCAGCTGACATACTATGATGTTAATCTTTATGCGGAAGAAAACCAAAATATACTCATTTTGCGGGATATCGCTGAAAAATTCCGCCGGAAACGGCTCGATGCCAGGGCTGTGCAGATTACCGTGCCGGAAATCAATGTCTGGATCAATGAAAATCGGGACATCACCATAAACCGGATAAATCGCGAGAGCCCGGGAAGAATGCTGGTTTCAGAAATAATGATTATGGCCAACTGGCTGATGGCCAAATATTTGAAGAAAAACCGCATACCGGCAATATTCAGATCCCAGCCGCAACCACGGGAACGTTTATATAAAAATAATAGCGGCACCCTTTTTCAAAACTGGATGCAGCGCAGACTGTTGAGCCGGTTTATTTTAAGCACCGATCCAGACTGGCATTCGGGCCTGGGTCTGGACGCATATGTTACCGCTACTTCACCCATTCGAAAATATACCGATCTTGTCACGCAGCGGCAGATAAGAGCATCGCTGGGATTGGAAGAAGCTTATTCAGGCGAGCAGGTTGCCGAAATCATTAACTTGCTTGAAGTGCCGATGAGTAATGTGGGCAGGTTTCAATTCACCCGTCATCGCTATTGGCTTTTGAAGTATCTAGAGAATCAAATCGGGCAAAAGGAGGAAGCCATTGTGCTGCATAAAACCCGCAGAAATTTTCAGATACTCTTAACCCAATATATGCTCGAGTGCGATCTGCCGCTACCGACCGGTATCGATTTAAAACCCGAAGATCTTATACAGGTTACGATTCAGCGGGTGAATGCCAGGAGAGATGTGCTGCAAGTCTCCATCGGTTAAGTGATGGCATGGGGCATAGTGCATAGGGCAAAGCGTTTTGATTATAATGAGGGGTATTCAATCTTTAACGCTATGCACTTTACACCATGCGCTATGCCGAATAATAGGACTCATTCACAAGATTTACGCTATTTTTATCTAAACCGTTGACAAAGCAGTGAACCCATTATTTGACGCAAATGACCTTACCGTTGGTGATCATTTTAAGTTCGTCCGGCGTTAATTTAACAACAGCATGGGGTGTGCCTGCGGCCGCCCAGATTTCTTCATAATTCAGCAGATCTTCATCAATAAAAATCGTCAGCGGGTGGCGGTGACCGAGGGGCGGGACACCGCCGATTGCAAAGCCGGTCATCTCACGCACAAATTCCGCATTTGCCATTTTTACGGGCTCTGATATTTGTTGAGCGAGTGTTTTTTCATTTACACGGTTGGCACCGCTGGCAACGACCAAAATAGGCCGGCGGGATTGTTTGCTCTCAAAAACAAGCGATTTTACAATCTGCCCGACTTCACATCCGACAGCCCGGGCAGCATCTTCTGCGGTTCGGGTCGTTGCCTGCATTTGCACGACCTCACAGGTTAAGCCCCGGCGATGTAACGCTTCCTGAACTTTTTGGGCGCTGGACTTTAGTTCATCACGCATTCTTCCTCCTGAAATTTTTCTTGATTAAATCATAAATAATAATTATAACATCATATTATAAATAAATAATATTCAGGGAGATAAGCGCCATGGGAATCCAGGAAAGGAAAGAAAGGGAAAAGGAAAGACGGCGGCAGCAGATAATGGTGGCTGCTAAGCGCGTTTTTTCCGAAAGAGGTTTTAATAAAGCCACTATGGAAGACATTGCCCAGGAAGCCGAACTCAGCCCTGGAACGCTCTATCTTTATTTTAAAAATAAAGAAGAATTGTATGCCTCTCTTTCCCTGCGGATACTCCAGTACCTTTTAATCAGAGTCGAACATGTTAATGAAGAAAAAGACTCCGGGCCTGAAGAAAAGTTAAAATCTCTCGTGGATGCCATGTACGATGTTTACGAATTCGATCCGTTAATTATCATCAATATGTTTCATCTGCAATCAAGTGAAACCCTCAAGAATCTATCGCCTCAGCTCATGTCAGAAATCAAGGAGCTGTCCCGCAAATCTTTAGGATCCATTGCGCAGATATTTAAAGAAGGCGTCGATAAGGGGATATTTGTTGACCGGCACCCCCTGGCTCTGGCTGACACCTTCTGGTCTCTGTTTTCCGGGGTCGTTTTATGGTTGACCAGTAAAAAAATTATTGATGAGAAAAAGGATTATCTAAAACAGACCCTGGATGTTGCTTTTGAAATATTTGGCCGCGGTATAAAAAAGACCTAAAATAATTTTGTAATTTCATCCACCTCAAAGGTAGGCCACCGTGCCTGCCTGTTTTTTTTATAGGCATTTACACCCTGCCCTTTGTCCATTACTTCTCCGATGCAGGCGATTTCAATGCCGGCATCGCGAACATCTGCCATCAGTTTTTCACAACCCGCTTTGCGGCAACATATCAAGAGGCTGCCGGAGCCGATCAATCCCAGCGGATCGATACCCAATAAATCGCATATTTTTCGCGTTTCGGGAAAAACCGGAATCTTGTCCGGATACACCTTGATTTTGTGGCCGCCGGCAACGCTGATTTCTTCAAGAGCTGTTGCTAGCCCGCCTTCAGTTACATCATGCATTGCGCTGGTTCCCAGAATGGCGGCGGCAATTTTCGCTTCGGCAATAACACCGATCTTATCTATAAACCGGCGGCATCGGTCAATTTCTTTTGCTGTCATGCCCATCTGCCTTAAACGCTCTCCAAATTCCCGGGCAATTATGGCCGTCCCTTCTACGGCAACGCCTTTGGTGAAAAGAACCCGGTCGCCTTTTTCAATATTGCGTTTATCGATCAAATCCCGCCTGGAAACCGTACCTGCCATCATTCCGGCAATGATCGGTCGGGTGACGGCGTCGGTGATTTCAGTGTGCCCGCCACATAACGTAATCCCCCATCGCTGGCAAAAGACCTTGAGTTCGTTGACTACGTGGCGAATTTGAGATGCCGTTGTGCCGTATGGGAAAAAAAGCGTGGTCAAAAACCATCTGGGATCAGCACCGGAAGTGGCAATATCGTTGGCATTGACCAACACGGCATATTGCCCGATGGCGTCGGTCGCAAATGTAATCGGGTCGGATTTAAGAACGAGAACTTCTTTGGATTCAATATCAACGGCCGCAATGTCTTCTCCGACCCCGGGGTTGATCAGAACCGTGGGGTCAGCGACCCGAAACTGATTCAGAAATTGTCGTAAAAGGTCATTCGGCAATTTTCCGGTCGGAAGCGGCGTCCCCATGCGAACAATGCTTTTTAATTCTCGGAAATTTTGGATCACAAAATCGCTGCCGAATGCATTCGGCTCGGATTTTCGGCCCGGGTCAAAAAAAACGGTAATAGCGCCTGCTGTTTGAGCGGCTTGGATTTCAGAAGCGCTTGTCGATACGATCAAAAGATTTTCAACCGCCACATCCATCTTTTTTACGGCGAGGTCGCTTAAAATGGCCTCCGGCGCCTGCTGCCAGAATTCATCGCGACTGATGATCGCCTCTATGCCGGCGGAAGGGCTCGAACGAAAATTCCGGAGAACGTGCTGACTGGCTTTGGCGCCAATCATGCTCAAAATGCCCAGCCGGAGGTTTTTTGAAATTAAATACGGGATTGTTTCCAGAAAAGCAGCATCGGGGATAAGTTTTGCAACAGCTTTTAATTCCAGATCTTCAAGGACCGACAGGATCTGCTCCCTTTCGGCCGGCTTTGGCAAATTTTGAATATAATCAAATAGCGGGGTCTCCAACGGGCAACCGATGTCCGCTTTTAGCTTCTTTTCTGCCGCCTGGCCCTGTTGAATCACGGTCCCCAGCAATTGGAACAGAACCGCTTTAATATGTATCGGCCGGTCTTTCATGCTGTGTTTCCATGCCAGAAAGCCGGTCAAATGTCAAACTTCATGCGAATTGGGATGGCCCAATTCGCATCTAATTTTTAGAAAGATTTTTCGACTATCTTGAACTCAATCGGCTTCTTCAAGACCGGCTGAATCGCTAATTTGCCGATAATTTCCGCCAATTCAGGATTTTCATCCCCCCACCAGTTATGCGCGGCCTGAATCTTTCCCTTTTTGTCAATCACTTTTACGGCCCAGTTGCCGTTGTTCAAGATATTATTTTGCTCAATCAGAACTTTTGAATTCTCCAGAATAAAACCACCGGAGTTATTTTCGGTAATGACGGAATCTTTTACCGAAAGCCGGGTTCTGCGGGCGGCAATGCCGGTTTTGCCGGATGTTCGGATGAGACTTTTGGAAATCTCAGCGGTGCCTTCTTCCAGGACGATTCCCCAGACATTGTTCTGGAAAATACAATATTCTAAAGATACCGTCGAATCCGCTGCCCGCAGACCGAATTCTGCGTTAGAAATCTGAGCATGCTGAATTTTATTTTCGCTGTGACTCTGATCTAAGAATACGCCTTTCCAATTCGAAGCGCCCAAACTTGCAAAACGTACCGGCTCGGCCTCCGTGCCGATAATTTGCAGTTGACCTTTTACCACCAGGCCGAGTTTGAGAAACCAGATGACCGTGCCGGGCATGATGGTAAGCTTGGCGCCGGGCAAAACCACCAGGGCATCCTTAACAAGGTAGGGGCTTTTTTTTGCGTTTAATATCGTATCTTTGGATATGACGGCGGGCAGCACCGTGGGTGTGCCTATTTTTATGGGGCCCAGTGTGTCTACCCATTGGCTTGCCGCACCTTTTTTCGATCGGAGATAGCCGATAATGCGTCCCTGGGCCAGGCGATCTTTAGACCGGACCCGGTATGCCCCGATGTAGACCCCCGGCTCCTTTTCTTTCAAGGGCAGATTTTGGATCAACGGAGGGATACTCCAGCTGGCAATCTGGTTTTTTTCCCCGATCAGGGCCACTTTGATGCGATCTCCGGGTTGCAGCAGTTTGCCGCTGCCGTTGTGTACCAGTGCCTGGATTTTGGGCGCCGGTTCGGTCACGGCTTCAGGGTTTGGAATCGTGGCGATCATCTGCATACATAATTCGGCTGCCGCTTGAAGGTGAGACGCCTGGTGATGACTGATGGCCGTTTTGACGATTGCTGCGGCCAGACCGGTAAGGCTTAACGGCACCTCTCCTTCTTGCAGACGAACGCTATGCTCGAGCTCCCAGATAACCTGCCCGGAGCTGCAACGAACCATTTTCGCATTGAGGGTGGCGGCGTTGTCGGCGTACACCAATGCATAGGTCTTGCCCAAATTGAGAACCTCTCCGTATATGACGGCATCTGCGCCCAGCAGTTGCCCCAGTTGCTTTGTCGAAACCGCTTCGCCGGCGGCGACTGACTGGTAAAGATTATTTCGCATCAAGTTGTCGTCAATTACAAAAGGCTCGAGGTCCAGGTAATTGAGCGAGCTAAAAAAATTGTAGAACATCTTGCGGACAATGCTGCTGGCTTCGGGATTGGATGTTTTATTGACAAACGGAACGATGGCCACTTTTCGCGGGAGTTGTTGATCCTCGAGCACGGTGGGGGCCGGCGGCGGTAACAGCATATCCTTTATGGCGCAGGAGGTTGCGCCGAATGCCAAACTGCAAACGATCAATATTGTGAGACCTGCATTTTTCATTTTCATTGGTTCCAAATGATTTCGCCTGTGCTAGGCGTTTGTTAAGTTAGGTCGTATTACCAGGGGGTTTCGGATTTTTTTTCACCTTCCTGATCCTCAAACAGATACTTCATTATCTTGGAACTTTCGGTTCCGGATTCTTCCAGAAGGCGTTGGATTTCTTCGCGCCTTTCTTTTTCTGCATTTTTAGCAAGCTTGTTTTTCCGGCCGGCCGTTGTGGCTGAAACCATTTTTTGACGACAAATATTTATTTTTTCTTTAATGTCCTTGGATCCGGGATCGATGATACTGTAGCGTTCAAAATAATTGAGTGCTTTGGACCAGGATTCTTTTTTAAAATAACCTTCTCCATGTTCACGGTAAAATGTTTTGATTTGCTCGATGCGTTGAAGCGCCAATTTTTGTTTGGGATCCAGAGAAAGTACGGCCTGGTATGCCGCAAAGGCATTTTTGTTGACCGGCGTAAGGTAGCGTTTGGCAAGAAAATGGGTCTCAGCTTCTTTGAGAAGTTCAGCGACACTTTGCTTCTGGCTGTCTTTTTGCTGGTAGGCCAGCCAAATCCGGCGAATGGCTTTCTGGGCCTCTTCGAAGTACAGGCTGTCCTCCCGAATGGACGAATACTCCCTTAGAGCGGACTGATGCTGCTTTTTCGATTCCAGCTGTTCGCCGAGCGTTAAACGATAATAATCCAGTCGGTCCCAGAGGGCTTCGGCTTCTTTTCCGTGACCGTGCTGCGCCAGATAATTTTTTAAGAATACTTTGGCCTCGTCTACATTCCCTTTTTCAGCTTTTTGCTGGGTGATCGCCAGGGTTATTTGCGCAAGCATCTCCCTGGCGGCTTGGGCATGTTCGGAAGTAAGATCGGTATGCAGCAGCTGCTTTAGCGTATCTCGTGCCGGCAGGTAATCACCCAGTTCGATCTGATCGGCAACTTCAGCGAGTCTTTTCTCGGTTTCCCACGGTGTATAGACATGCACATAGGACAGGTATGCTGAAAAAATGATGATCAGCATTGCGGCCAGCCAGATCCCCCGGTTTGAGCGCTTTGTTTTGGTGATAATTTTCTGCGTCGCCTGACGGGCGTCGTCCGGATTGTCAGAAATAAAGGTGATTGAAAACGTACCCATCCGGAGTCGATCTCCCGAATAAAGGCGCCTTTCGGATATCGTTTGGCCGTTTAGATACAGGGGATTGGTTGTGCTGATGTTTCTGGCCACATAACCGATCTTGCGTTTTTCAATAATGCAATGTTTACGCGAAATCGAAGGGTGCAGTAACTTCAGGGTGGCTTCATTTGATCGCCCGATGATCAGTTTTTCCATTTTAAGGGGGATGATCCTGTTCTTACCGGAGGCTGCGGTACACACCAATCGTGGCCCAACCGTTTCGTCAGTCGGTGAGTCGAAGACCATCGTTTTTGCCTCCATCGACGTATGTTGAGGCGGCTGATGATCCTCACTGGTAAGCTGGATGAGAAACTTGGTTTTCCCCATTGCGATTTCATCCCCGTCATTTAAAACCTTTTCCCCGGTTTTTTGACCATTTATGGAGATGGGATCCTGTCCCAGATTTTTGATGAAAACCCTTTTATTTTTCGTTTTCACCTTGGCCTGAACATCTGCAATATCAGGATCTTCAATAACAATTTCACACTGTTTCGACTTTCCGACCAGAAAGTTCTCTTTGCGGGTCTCGTAACAGTGTTTCGGATTGGTTTTTTGAATTAATTTAAACATAGGCCTCGCCGATTTTTCTCAATCTACTAAATAAAAATAGAATGGGAGAGTAAGGGTGAATTATAACCACCAGGTATATGTTTTTTATCGGCATTTTTTGCTGTGGCTTTAATAATGATGATGCATTATTTCGAGATTTTTCGGGACTCATTCTGGTAAGCAAAATTTATTGATGACGTCCGGTTCGGATTATTGGGTGTTTTAAACCGGATGCGTTGCACGCGTTTACACCCGCACCGATTAATGCACTAACGTGCCTTTGTCTTTTTCCGCCTATGCGGAAAAATCCAAGCCACCCGCTCAGCGGGTGGTCGGTGACTCCAATTTTTGTCAAAAAATCTGACAATATACGGCATTTTAGGGTTGGAATTGAATTGGGTTATGGATCTAACCGATTGAAATAATATAAAAATAAAATAATAGCTAATTTAGGCCTACTTATTGCACGTTTAGCGGTCGGTTATTGGTGTAACAGAGGGTCAAAAGAAAAAATCACTCCTGAAAAAGCCAAACCCCGAGTAATCGGGGGACGGAAAGCCACGGGTCCGCTGCATGCGGATCGCCGGGTTGCCTGAGAGAGTCCAAAAAAAGCCGGGTTACCTGGAAGAGGTGGCCCGGCTTTTGTTTTGACCCCGTGTAGGCTGTTGGATTTTTTTTTCCAGGGGGGAGGTTCGCGGCGGCGGGGCTGTTGGTCCGCTGGCCTAAACAAGGGGGGCATACCGTTGGTCGATTCAACCGGCGCAAGAAAATCAGGCTGGGGGAAACGGGTTTACCGGACAGGGAAGTTTGTAACGCGTTTGAGACTGAATTCCGGCGCGGGATTGCCTGCCGGCGACCCCTGGCGGTTACCGCTGAAATGGATATTATCCTTAATTTGTCTTCTGATTTTATGTAGTTGTGGGGCAAAGCTCCCATTTGTCAAAGACGACGATGCCGCCGCCGATACGGTTAAACTCAGAAATCCCCCAAAATCGATAGCGGTTCTGCCTTTTGGCAACAAGACAGAGGTCGAGGACCTCGATGAATTTGTCCGCGCCACTCTATACAGCCATCTCGCCCCGTATCCATACAAAGATATGGAGCTGAACGAAGTGGATCGAAAGCTGAAGCGTTACAATTTGGTAAATTATGAAAAGTTTAATCGTGCTTCTGCCAAAAGGCTGGGCCGGATTCTTCGTTGCGATGCCGTTGTCATAGGAGAGGTAACAGAGTTTCAACGCGTGTATGCCGGCGTCTATTCCCAACTGGCAGTCGGCGCCGCCATTACCATTTGGGATACGCGCAGCGGCAAGAAACTTTGGTCCGATGAGCACGTTACCCGTCATCACGAAGGCGGGATTCCGCTGGCGATCACCGATTTGGCGATGATCTCGATTCGATCCGGAATGAATCTACGGGAATCAGAGAAAATAAAAACAGTCGATGAGCTTTCCCGGCATTTTATCAGCCGCTTTCCTGTGCCCGATACCGCCATTAATGGTAAAGGCTCGAAATTCGTCAGCCTCAAGCGAATTACGAAGGCCCAAAATGAGTCGTCGGCTGGCGCCGCCAAACTCAAAAGCATGAAAAAACTCACCAAAGGCGATCAGTAGGAATACCGCCAGCCAGTTCTTTCACGCTTTCCCATTTAAACCTTCGATGCTTTCCTCCCATGGGGCCGAACTGACAATTCACCGCTACTCATCGTCTTAGATTATTTTTCTTGAAATAAGCAAAAGGTTCTGGAACTATCTGGAAGCTGTTTCAGACCTTAATTACGATTCTTGCGACTATCCAAAATGAAAACTTTAAGTATTCTGGAAGCACAGCTTCGTCAAATCCTGGACGCTTTCTATGCCCGCCGGCCGCAATCGGTTCCCAGAAAAGATCGCCTGCAACAATGCAAAATCATCTCGCATCGAGGCGTTTACGATAATTTGAAGGTATTTGAAAATACCGTGTCCGCATTTGATCGCGCGAAAGCCCTGGGCGTTTGGGGAATCGAGTTTGATCTGCGCTGGACCCGTGACCTCTGCCCGGTTGCCAGCCATGATTCCGATCTTCGAAGAGTATTCGGCTCTAAGCTTGAAATCCGAAAGGCCACATTAGCGGAGTTAAAATCAGAATGTCCGTTAGTCCCGTCGCTGGCGGAAATGATCCAGCGATACGGCAAACAAATTCATCTCATGATTGAAATCAAGGCCGAGGCATATCCGGATCCGGCTCGTCAGGGTCGCATTCTAAAAGACCTGTTTGCACCCCTCGAACCTGAAGAAGATTACCACTTTTTGACAATGACACCGAAGATGTTTGATTTGATTGAGTTTGTACCCAAGTCCACATTTCTTCCGATCGCCCGTTTTAATTTCTTCCGATTAAGCAAATTGGCAATAGAACAAAATTACAGCGGGCTTGCCGGACATTACTTTTTGTTAACCAAGTCCCGTCTGAAAAAGCATAGAGAATTGAAGCAGAAGTTGGCGACCGGCTATGTGAACTCAAAAAATTGTTTATTTCGTGAGCTGAATCGAAATGTGGAATGGGTTTTTTCGGATAATGCCGTGGAACTTCAAAAAATCGTCAATCAGTTGCTGCAGAATGAGTAGGTTCAAAGGTTCTGAGGTTCAGGGTTAGATAACAGATCCAAGTGATTGCGGATTGCGGAATATTGAAGGGCGCTAAAAACAAGCGAAGGGCAGCCCTCGACTCGGCTGCCTTCGACTTGAGTCGTTCGACCCTGAGCTCACAACCAGAGGGCTCAGGCCGAAAGCAGCTCATCGCAGGCTGCGGCTGCCGATTAAGGCCGAGCCTGCTTAAGGATGCCTTTATGGCCCTGCCAGATTAAGCCGGAAAACGACAAGTCAGAGCCTCTGGAGGACAGCTCAGGCCGGAAAACGACACGTCAGAATAAGGCTCAAAACAATCTTATGGTGATCTGTATAATCCGCAGACGGGAAGCCCGAACCCTTGAACCTTTGAACCCTGAACCGTTGAACTTACTTAATCAGCGGCGAGCAACTGTGCCTGCTGTCTGCCTTTTTCTTCATCGACAAAATAAAAAAGTACCGCGCCGCTTATGAAGAGAATCAAAATGGAAGTAATACCCCAGCGGGATGCCATCTGACCAACGGCAATTATCTGCTCGGGTGTAGGGGAAGGCGGCATGAAAACGCGTTTGACGATCAACCCGACAAGTCCCATCAAAGCCGGCCCGAAAATGACGGCAAATTTACCCAGCATGTTATAAAATCCATAATATTCAGCCGCCTGATTCTTTGGAATCAGGCGCGAATAATACGAGCGGCTAAGGGCCTGGATGCCGCCCTGTACCAGACCGATGACGACGGCTAAAACATAGAACTCCATCTCCCGGGTCATCAGCGATCCCCAGACGGTGACACCCATATAAATGGCAATGGCCAGAAAGATGGACTTGCGAACACTCCAGAGCTCTCCCAATTTACCGAAGACCAGTGCAGCCGGGAAACCGACAAATTGAACGATTAAAAGCGCCACAATTAAATCACCGGGCTTAAATCCGAGGGAAAGACCATAATCCACCGCCATTCGGATGATCGTATCGACCCCGTCGATGTAAAACCAATATGCCAGTAGAAAAAGAAAAACCACCTTGAGGTGGCGAATCTTTTTGAATGTGCCGGCGAACTGCCGGAAACCGGCGGCCACTGTGCTTCGAGCGCTTTTTTTTGCCGAAGCCACTTTTTTTTCGGGGACCCAGAATATCGTAAAAAAAGTGAACAAACCCCACCACAGGGCAACGGATAAGAATGAAAATCGAACTGCAGCTGTGGCGTCGGTCAATCCAAACGTTTGCGGCATTCTGGTCATGAGAACATTGATCAGAAACAGCAGGCCCCCGCCGAGATAACCCATGGAGAAACCCAAACCGGAGACATAGTCGATTTTATCCTCGCCGGCAATACTGGGCAGGAGGGAATCATAAAAGACATTTGCACCGGAAAATCCGATAATGCCCATAACATAGACGAAAATGGCCCAGGCCCATTGACCTTTTTGAACCATGAACAGGGCTGCTGTCATCAAAACACCGAGATAGGCAAAAAAGATAAGAAATTTTTTTTTAGCCGAACCCTTATCGGCGATGGCGCCCAGAATGGGGGCCATCAAAGCCACAATTAGGCTGGCAATTGAATTGCCGAGTCCAAGCTGGGCGGTACTTAGATTTACATCTGCGCCAAGACTCCAATATTGCTTAAAAAAAATCGGAAAAAATCCCGCCATAACAGTGGTGGCGAATGCAGAATTGGCCCAGTCATATAGGGCCCATCCCCAGATGGCTTTCCGGTTTTTATCCACAGCCTTAATTCCTTTTTCCGCTCTCAGACGAACAGTATCAGATTGATTTTGTATTATGAATATCGAATATCGAACAAGGAATTTCGAACCGCAGAAGTACTTAGAACAATTAAACCATTCTTTCCACTTCGATATTCTGCGGCTCCTTGTTCTGCGGTTCTGCGGTTCAAAAGATAAAGCGAATGATTCTTAAGCGCAATAAAAATCTTCGCACATCAATCGGAATATCTTAACATTGAGATCAAAAATGAACTTTCGACTACCGCCCGATCGGCACAAAATATTGCGGTTGCTCTTCGGCTGCCAGCCCGGCAATCTTTGTTACCTCCGTATCTCGAAAGGCACCGATAACGACTGTGTTGAGCCCCAATGCAATCGCTTGCAAACATGCGTTTTGGGCGGCATGTCCGACTTCCATGTGGGTGTAGCGAATGCCTCTTTGACCGTATTTTCCAGTCGTGCGTTCATATACAGCGCAAAATAATAAAACTGCAGGTGCTTTTCTTATTGAGCTTTGCCGCAGGGCAGCGCGGCTGAGTTCGGCTCGCCGGTCTCCCGATACGATATTGAGCAGCAAATGGCCGTAGGGCTTGTATTTGTAAATCGCAGGTGGCAGGCCAATGATATTTCCGGCGATCACATAGAGTTCCAAAGGATAAAGGGCGCCGGCGGAAGGAGCGGTTCGGAATCCTCTTGGGCCTGTAATGCCCTGGGCCGACCATAATATCTGGGAAATATCGGAGATGTCGAGTGGATCGTTTTTATACGATCGAACAGATCTTCTCATTTGCAGCGCGTGTTCGACCGATACCTCGCCATCGCGTCGGGGTTCGGGCAATTGGATCGTATGCGGTGAGGTTGCCGGTGACATGGCTTCACATCTTGCGGCCTATCCCGTATATTAATTTTAAGTTCAATATAATTACGGCTATGACCGGCGCATAAAACCGGCCGGGCCGATTGGACCGTTTCCGTGTTTAAAGTTGGTGTGGCAATTCAGCCATCCCGGGCCTATCCGGTTCGTTTATGCTCTAGTGCGGATTTGGTCTTTTTTGATATTTTATTAGGCGGTTATGCAGGCGCTCGGCCCTTAAGCAGAATGTTTCCAGCTTGGCATCAATGAGTTGCGGAAAAGGAGAGCCATCGCTTTCAATTGCCAGGAATGGCAGGTCATCGATGTCGGCCAGAGCGGCCTTCAGTTTCGGGTTTTGCGGTTCGGTAGCCAACTTTTCTTTGGCGGTCATGGTTTCGTTTAAAATAGCCTCCGACAATCGATTGGGCATACACCCAAACGGACCGATAGCGATGACGCCGCAAGAATGGGAAACGATCTCGGTTAGAGATCCGCCGACTGTCAGAATGGCTTCCCCTGGAAGGTTTTTGGATATGTAGGTTGAGGCATTATTAATGAAGGTGTCGATATCGAGGGGTTCAGCATGCACCAACCCTGATTGGGAGAGAATCGATTTAATTCTTTTTTCGTAACGGGCCTGGAATTTACTGCGGATTTTAAATGTGATCTTTTCCTTCATCGTCATGGGATTCGCGCTCAGCCCTTGATCGACCATGTAGTTGCAATATAACACCCATTCCGCAATTGGTGAACAAGTGGTGGCAAACCCTTTTTCGGCCAGACGTTCGGTGATATATTGCCGGGAGAGCGCATCCCGGCGCACAAATATTTCGCCTGACAGGGTGATGGTCGGTACCGTTTCAGGCGGTTGTTTCATGGGAATTCCGTGCAGATGCCCGGCGACGCGCATTAATTGCCGTTCGAGCTCTGAAAATTCAGCGGTTCCCAGCGGGGTTAAAATTGATTCCCACTCCTCCGTAAATAGCTTCAATGCGTTTTGCGGGTCAACGGCATTGGCCAGAATCATCGATCGAATGTCTTCCATGACATCGGCAACAACAACTGCCCACCATCCCCGGGTGTCAAAATCTTTATCCATCCCCGCATAGGAGTTTTCGGCAGACAGTGTAAACAGGGCCACGTCCGGAATTTGAAGCCGTTTGATGAGATCCTCCATAAAAATATAATACTGTCCGAAGCGGCACGGTCCGGATCCGGTGGCAAAGAAATAGACGACAACCTCATCTTCTCTTTTGCCGTTATTAATGTAATTCAGGAGTGTCCCGGTCGTCAGGATCAACGGCAGACATTCTTTGCAAGAGGTATTGGCACGGCCCAGCTTTAGCACGGCTTCGTCAGCGGGCCGATGGGCTTTGGCGTGAAACCCGGACCCTTTCAAGACAGCCGCAAATGCTTCGGTGGACAGCTTGCCCATGGATGGCAGCAGCATCGTAACCCGCGGATCGGTTATGGCGATCGTCTCGCCGGAAGACGTTATCACCTTTAGGGCTCCGTTTTGGTTGGCGATCTGGGCCGGGGAAAACACTTTGCGTTTGGGCCCGATTTTTTGCTGGGCAACCAGCTGTCGGTAGGCGCTGACGATATCCAAAAAGGCTTCGACGCGGGTTTCCAGACCCGCGTCCGCTGTGTGGCTGTCCAGTTCCAATGTTAATGAAGGTTTACGGCCCATGATCTCTCTGAAATAACCGACCACAAATGAATCCGGTCCGCAGGAAAAGTTGGTGATATAAGTGCCGAAAAGCTGGGGATGACGCTCGACCAGCCGGCCCGCTTTCATCATCAGTTTGCCCATCCCCCAATACATATGGCGCTTGGAGCGCTCCTGGTCGAACCTGAGAAAATCCAACGGGAACACCTGAATGCCTCTGGAGGCGAATTTATGGGGGATGCCCATGTGGGCTTCATCGGCATACCCGTTGTAAGGCCGGGAAAAGATAACCACAGCGAATTTATCCGGATCGGCTTCGAGTTCCGCCATGGCTTTCTGGCCGATGGTTTGCATTTCCGTCATGCAATCGAGTTGTTTTTGCAATGCTTTTTCAAATGCTTTTTCAGCCGCTTTGGGTTTTAATCCCATTTGAACGGCGGCTTGAATCAAAGGCCTGCGAGCATCCTCTATTCCCTGTGACAGATCAATCAGCGGGGTTAATAGCTTGGTGCCGTTGCGGGCGAGCCGGCCCAGCATTTTGCGAAAGGTGGTTTGCAGATAAAAGGTTTCACCTTGAACCAGGGGGCACACCTGGGATTGTGAATTTAAATCGGTGTTTTTCTCACCGGGTACTGCTTTGAAGTGCGGCAGAAAAATATAGTCGAGCGGATGCCCGGATTCGATGAGCGAATAGAAAAAGCCGTGGGCCAGTTCAACCGGATAGCAAAAAGGTGCATTGCGCTGATCAATACCTTCCTGGGAGGCCTCTTGAGGTAAGATAACCTTGTAGCCCAGTTCGGAGAAAAAGTTGGAATACAGCGGGTAATAGGTGTTAATCAAAAAGCTTCGGTTAAACCCGACGACCCCCCGTTGTTGGATGCCCCTATCTGCCGGCGGACGGGCCCCATATTTTTCAAATATAAGCTGCTGGCGCATTTTAACGAGATCCAGCTTTTTGACATCATAACGGACATTGTGGCGTAAATTATAATAGCGATTGCAGGCGCCGCCAAAAGGATATTTTTTACCCTCCACCCGGATCATGGCGATCTCACAGCGCCGGTCGCATTTTTCTTTTCCGCCTTTGCATACAAATGACTTTCCATAAACAACTTCACGGTTTGCCAGGTTCTGAAGGTCAAAATGGGCTTCGGACATCAAGCCCTGCTCAATTCGATTTTTTACTTCCAGCGCGACACCATAGGCTCCCATGAGTCCGGGTTCCGGCGGAACGACAATGGGCTTGCCGACGAGAGACGCCATGGCCAGCGGCACGGCTTTGTTGTAGCAAACGCCGCCCTGCATGAATACTTTTTCACCCACCGGCCGGTTGCCTTTTACCCGGTTTGCATAGTTCATGCAGATGGAGTAAACCAGGCCGGCGACAATGTCTTCATGGCGGACACCTTCATGAATGGCATTTTTGATATCGGATGAAATAAATGCGGCACATTGGTCGTTAAAATTAGGCGGACGCTCCCCCTGCATGGCGACACCCGCAATTTTCTCCATTTCAACACCCAGAGTTTCATGGGCCGATTCTTCTAAAAACGAGCCGGTGCCAGCCGAACAGGCTTCATTCATGGCGTAGTCGGATGGCACCCCGTTGGTGATGTAAGTGTATTTGGCGTCCTGTCCACCGATTTCAAAAATGGTATCGACTTTGGGATCAAAATATACAGCGGCGGTGGCATGGGCGATGATTTCGTTGATGACGCCGTCGCTGAGCGCGTGTAACCCGGCAATCTGGCGTCCGGAGCCGCAAATCCCGAGGCCCATAATTGATACTTGAGCCGGATCCAGCTGTGACCTGACCTGCTCTAAAATGGAATGATAACATTTTCTTGAAGCGCCAACCGGGTCGCCGTTGGTGCGCAGGTACACCGAGGCTAACATGGCATCATCTGATCTACGCAGCAGAACCGCTTTGGTTGTCGTGGAACCGACATCCAGACCTAAAATGCAGACGTCGTCGGGGCGAATGTGCCCCTTCTCGATGGTCTTAAATTCAACCTGAGAGGCGAAATTTTTTAGCGGCGGTAGGGTGTCGAACGCTGCCGCTTCCAGATGAAATAGATTCGCCACGCCCTGGAAAGGGGCTGTTTCGTGTTCAAGCGCCCATAGCGCAGCGCCTAATGCCTCGAAATAGGGCGCCTCATCCGGTACAATCAGTCCCGGTATTTCCTGTCGCAAGTATTCGATCATCATGCGGTTGCGCGCGGTGCCCCCGGTAACCATTAAGTTGCGCCGTTCCACTTTTTTAAGGAGTTCCAGAATTTTGTTTGCCATCATTTTGCATAGTCCGGCGGTGACCTGTGATTTTGGAATTCCTTTATTGGTGGCGTGGGTACAATCGGATTTGCAGAACACCGAGCAGCGGCCGGAAACGTGATGGGGTAATTCTACGGAGGCCCATTGGGCGGCTTCATCCAGAGAGACATTCATACGCCGTAATTGCTGCAGAAAGAACTCGCCGGTGCCCGAGGCACATTTGTTACCGGTGATGACATTGGATATACGCCCGGATCGATCCAAAACATAGACCATAAAGGTCTCTCCACCGGCAGAAATTACGGCCGGACAGGCAACATCCGACGGTTTGATATGTTGATAGGCATACTCGACCGCTTCAGGCTCGGATATGGATGCCAGATTGACAAATTTACGGAATTTGCGTCCGGTTGCGGCTATTCTGTCAAACGAATTCAAATCCAGCTGCTCAAAAGCCTTTAAAAGGGTTTGCTTGGGATCGCCTTCATGGGGATAAAGGGCATAATCGATCAGGGACGGTTTGGGATCCTGTTGGGGACTGCCGGGACTTCGATCAATCGGCTCCAGTCTCAACTGCGCCAGAGATATGGTTGATGCCCCCAGACAGATACCCAAAGATTTTAGCGCGTCAGCCATTGATTCTTTTTCAACCCCCGTCGACTAATTCTTTTCCTATTTTGAATAACAGGTGCTTTAAAAATTGTCCATTGGGAATGATTGTGGCCCAATATTCGGTTCATGCCATAGCAGGCCTGAAACCTGATTATGGAATTCATTTTCCAAATATCCGGTCACCCGAAGGTGGGCAAAAAGACAATGCCCGGTCTTTTGGTACGATTACCAAAACCAAAAAGCCGGTATTTCCGGAAAGGCTTTCAAATAGGCGATGTACGCATTCGGCGAATTCTTTATACCCCGCTGGCAGACGTTTTTGCTGATTTTGGCATTTTTATTTTCAGCGCCTATTTGTTAGATCTCCTATTACTTTAATTTGAACCGACTTGCAAGGTTTATATTTATTTAAAATGGCTTGACAATAAAACGATCGTTTTATACAGACGTTTAATTTGATGAGGCGTCGGGGAGTTTGTCTATATTTTTACGGAGCCCCGGACGGGCCTGTCAAAAGAAAGGGCAGAAAAATTCCCCGATTCCTTAATAATTTAAAAGGATAAGACCTATGGATGATCGCATCAACCTAAAAAACGGCCGGAATGATTGCACCAGAGAACGCATTCTTGATGAAGCTGAAGCACTGTTTGCCCTAAAAGGCTACGATGCGGTCAGTGTCAGAGAAATTACAGCTGCGGCCAGTTGCAATCTTGCAGCCGTAAATTACCACTTCGGCAATAAGCAAAACCTGTACCTGGAAGTCTTCCGGGCCCGCTGGTTGCCGCGCGCCATGCGGATCCAAAAATGTTTTCGGCAATCCCTGTCATCCAACGGAGCCCCGACACCATCAACCGTTGTTGAATCTCTAGCCCGGGCTTTTATCGAAGGGCCCCTTTCGGAGGAAGAGCACAAGCGCCACCATCAGTTGATTTCCGGCGAATTGGCCAAACCCACTGCGGCGTTCAAGATGGTGGCCGATCAGGCGTTTCGGCCTTTGTTTGAAAATTTGATGCAAGATCTGCGATCCGCCCTTCCGGCTGATCTTGAGGAGGAAAGGCTGACCCTTAACATTTTCAGTGTGTTTGCGATGGTGCTTTACTTCAACTTCGCGCGACCCTTTATCAGCAGCTTTATGGGCTGTGATAATGATGCGGATTTCAAGGGGCGTTTGGTTGATCATATCGTTGAATTTTCCATAAACGGATTGGGCGCCAAATCAAAGGAGACATGGATATGAAACACTGGATTTGAATATTTTAACCAACCGCGTCAATCTGCATCGTGCACTGGGCGGCAGCTGGGCGGTGCCCGAGCCGATCGTAGTCAAAAGAGACGGGCCCTTTTTTGAATTCAAAACGCAAGACACGACGGTCGAATAACACCGAATGGACTAGGCCGGTTTCGTCTGGGTTTCTCTGGCGGCCACCTCCGGCTTGATGCGCCAGGTGATGACGGGTGAAAGGGTATAAAGAAGCATGTAAATCAGGCAGGCCTCACCAAAATAAGGTGTGAACACAGAAAAAAGAATGATAAGCGTGCTGCGTCCAAACCAGGGATGCCGGCTCATAAAGCGTCCCAGGTGCAGATAATGAAGCGGATATAAATTCATTATGATGGCTGCAAAAATAATTAAAGCGAAGCTAAAAATTCCCCAGAAGCGGGTCCAATCGGACGCATCGTTTACGGCCTGGGAAAAGATGATCAAACCGGACATCACCAGCATAGCGGCAGCCGTTGTCGGCATGCCTTTAAAAAAACCGACAAGCGGTGATTTGTCCAGCGTGAAGTAAATCAACCGGCCTATCCCCATCAGTGCATACATCCATGCGACCCAGCCGATCGGCAATTGTTGAATCACCGGATCCGAATAGTTTGAAAGTGTTATGTAGAATATCCAGGCCGGGGCGATACAGAAGCTGACCATATCCGATATGTCATCTAACAGACCGCCAAAGCTGATTGCCTTTTTCGGTTTTTCCTCATCCAGGGGTTCTGTCAGGCCGAGTTTGCGCGCAACTGCACCGTCGAGCTTGTCAAATAAAGTTGCGCCGATCAAGAACAGGGATGCTTCGCGAATGCGCTCCTGGTATGCAAAAAACACGGCCAGCAGCCCCATCATGGCATTCATGACGGTTAAGGCATTTGGGAAAAAAGCCAGAATCCGTCGCCGCATCTGTTCATTCCCAAGGCACAGTTCATCCAGACACAGGGTACCATACTTGCGGACGTAGCCTGCAATTGAGCCGAAATTGATAATCAAAAATATGATTTCAATCAAGAACAGGCCCCGCAGTGGCAGATTGCCCAACCACGAAATCCAGAAATAGATCTTAGAGGGCGGCCCTTCCGGCACATAAAACGCATAGGCGTAAAGCAGGGCGCCTACCGGTGCGGCGACAATCGTTCGCAAGCGGGTAAATTCTTTGTATTCGGGTTCCTGGTCATTGCGGATGGCAAAACTACGCATAAAATGTGCAAAATTATCCCGGATCAGAACGGTGACCGCCAGAAGCAGCACCAGAAGGGCATGCAACATTTCCCCTCTGCTGGGGTCGGGTGATTCAAAATGAACCCGCCACATGACACCGACGGCAACCAGTGGAAAGATTATGGAGTAGACCACCTTATCCATCAGGCGGTCTGCAAGTTGCGCCATCCTGGGGTTGAGCTCAAAGCGTGCGGCAAACCACCCGTCGACCAGGTCAAAGGTCATGGAAATGAATAAAAAAACGACGCCGATGGTGTACAAAATCGGATTTTGTGTCCATATGACGGCAATGGCACATATCATTCCGGCAAACACCAACGGGGGGCGTCCGTAAACAAAAAGTGCCGTAATTTTCTGTGGGATAATTTCTTTGGTCATGATTGCTTTATATCAGAAAAATCCATCCCGGGTGGTACAGGCTGAATACTGGTAATTTATGGAACTGTCATCATAAAGGATCTGCAAAAACCTGTCAAGAACGCGTCAAATCGCGGTTGCCTGAAAACCCGGTGGATCTTATGCTCGGGCACTGTCCCGATCCCGTTGGCGGTATGGGCAAGATCTCAAAAATGCAAACCTGATGCTTATATCAAAAAGATCATGAATAATTTTAAAAGGTTGAAAAACTGATTAAAAAGGTGCATTTTTTGTGGAACCAAATGCTATATTAGATATAAGAGCTCCGGGCGGTCTAAACCCCTAATTGAGCGAAGGTCGAGGGTGCCCCAGTTTCAAGGCCATCGAGAAGCTCTCTCAATTTCTAGAAGTGGTTTCAAAACCTCAGATCAGGTTCAAGGGCAAGGCGCAGGCCGATCGAGAAAGCGCAGCATACGTGGGTATATGAGCATTTATCGGAGGCCTGTGCTGCACCCGATTGCATAAAATCAGATGCGAATCCCGCGCTAGCGGGGCAACGCAGCCATTGGGCCTCAGATGGGGTTTTGAAACCACTTCTAAACGGGCGCTGCCTATGTCACAGTCGATTTATAAGAAGGTCGGAATTGCCTCAATCATCATGATGATCTCGGTTTTACTGAGCAATCTGATCGGATTGATACGAGAGATGGTCATTGCCTATGTTCGTGGAGCCGGGCAAGAAGTCGATGCATATCAACTGTCCTTCTTAATTCCTGAAATCCTGAATCATCTTCTGGCCAGCGGATTTCTGTCCATCACCTTTATCCCAATTTTTTCTCGCTATCTTGCAAGGGATCAGGAAAACGAAGGCTGGCATGTTTTTTCCATCATTTTGACAAACTTAGGCATTATTTTGCTATGCCTTATATGTCTGGCCGCGGGATTCACGGACGATATTATCTCCATACTCGCACCGGGCTATGATGCGCCGGCACTGAGGATAACCTTGATTCGAATGACCCGAATCATTATTCCAGCCCAATTTTTCTTCTTTGCGAGCGGACTTTTTATGGCCGTACAGTTTGCAAAAGAAAAGTTCGGCATACCGGCCCTGGCGCCGATTATTTACAATTTGGGAATTATTTCAGGTGGGATTCTATTGGGATCGCGGCTTGGCATGGTCGGTTTTTCCTGGGGGGTGTTGGCGGGCGCCGTCAGCAATTGTATTGTCCAGTATATGGGTGCGAAACGGCTTGGGATGAGACTTCGAATCTCATTTGAATTAAATCACCCTGATTTAAGGAGATACATCATCTTAACTTTGCCGCTCATGGTCGGCTTGACCATGACATTTTCAAGGGAATTCTTTTTCAGAATTTTCGGCTCCTATCTTCCGCCGGGAGGCATTTCGGGTATCAATTATGGTCTGAAGATCATGCTTATCCCGGTTGCGCTATTCGGACAGGCTATCGGGACAGCGTCCTATCCATTTATGGCGCGATTGGTGGTTGAAGAAAAAATGGAGGAAATGAACAATCTGCTGAATAGCACCCTGCGTTATTTAGCGCTGGTTATACCGGTTTGCGTGTTGCTCATGGTTCTCAGAAATGAGGTGGTTCTAATTATATACCAGCGTGGCCAATTCGATGCTGCCGCAACAGCACTGACAGCCGATATTCTGATTTATCTTCTCGCAGGCGCGTTTGCCCTGGCGGCCTATACGATCGTACCCAGAGCCTATTATGCCATGCAAAACACTTTATTCCCCGCAATTTATGGCAGCATCGCGGTCCTGCTAAGTATCCCTTTTTACTATATGGGATTACGATTTTTTGGCTCGAAGGGTATCGCTTTAGCCATTTCGCTGTCAGGCATTTTTCAGGTGCTTGTCCTGTATATGTTGTGGAACAAAAGAAGCGATAATCAAGGAAGCCGCCAGGTTTATATTTTTTATATAAAAATGATTTTTTTTAGCCTGCTGCTGTTTCCATTGTTATCCTGGTTTAAAAATAATGTGCTGACCGCCTTGAATCCGGCGACTTTCTCCGGAAGCATTTTGGTAATCCTCGTGACCGGTGCGACGTTTATTCTCATCATGGGGATCATGGCATACAGCTTGAAAATAAAAGAGATCCTCGATGTGGCAGGTAAAATTGTGACGTATTTGAAGCGCGTCATCACGCATCAGTAAGGCATCAAATCATCAGTCCCTTTGAATTGCGGATTGAAATATCAAACTTATGGCCCATTAAAAATCCGAAATCCGCAATCTGCATTCCGAAATCTTAACCGATTACCACCGAATCAGCGCACTTCCCCAGGTCAATCCCCCTCCGAAAACAGGCAAGCAAACTAAATCGTCGGCCTTGACGCTGCCATCGCGCACGGCTTCGTCCAATGAAATCGCACAGGAGGCCGAGGAAATATTGCCGTATTTTTGCAGCGTCAGATAAAAGCGCTCAAAGGGTACCTTTAAGGATTTGGCAATGTTCTGAAACATGCGGACATTGGCTTGATGGGGAATAAACCAGTTGACGTCCTCAACATTTAAATTATTGGCTTCGAGGGCTTCCATAATCGCACCGATAAAATGGCGCACGGCGACGCGAAAACTCAAACTGGCTTCAATCATGTTCAAATAGTGCAGACCGCGCTCCACACTTTTATGAGAAATCGGGGTGGTCTTTGAACCGCCTCCGGGCAACAGTAAATCCTGGCCATTGGCGCCGTCGGTGTGTATATGGGTGGAAAGGATCTCCGGTCCGTCATTTCCCAGGGTGAGTAAAGCTGCACCGGAACCGTCCCCCCAGAGAATACAGGTCGAACGATCCTCCCAGTTGAGCGTCCGGGTCATAATTTCAGATGCCACCACCAGAACGCGTTTGAAGGTCTTGTTTTTCAGGTATTGTTCGGCGACATTCAGACCGAAAATAAAACCGGAACAGGCAGCGGTTACATCGAATGTCACCGCCTGGGGGGCGTTCAGTTTGGCCTGCAGCCAGTTTGCAGCGGAAGGGCAGCACGTATCCGGTGTAATCGTGGCCACGATAATTAAATCGATGTCTTTGGCGGTCAAACCTGCCGCGTCCATGGCTTTTAGGGCGGCCTCATAGCCCAAATCGGATGCCGTAACATCCGGAGCGGCGATTCTTCTTTCTGCCACCCCGGTGCGTTTTCTAATCCATTCATCGGACGTGTCCAGCCCCATGCTTTGCAGATCGGCATTTTTCAATCGTTTCGGCGGAACATACGAACCGGTTCCCAGGATTCTTATTGATGGCACGTTTAAGTACTCCCCCATTAAGACGATGATGTCGGTCCAATTTACTTCTGTAGAAGTGGTTTCAAAACCTCAGATCAGGTTCAAGGGCAAGGCGCAGGCCGATCGAGAAAGCGCAGCATACGTGCAGTATGTGAGCATTTATCGGAGGCCTGTGCTGCACCCGATTGCATAAAATCAGATGCGAATCCCGCGCTAGCGGGGCAACGCAGCCATTGGGCTTCAGATGGGGTTTTGAAACCACTTCTAATCAAATATAGCGATCAGCCATATCCGTGATCATCTTTTCAACCCCCTGAGGGCCTTCCTTTTGTTCCGCCTCCTGAATCAGATTTTTAATTTTTTGATAGGTGGCCGGATCGTGTTTTAAATCAGCGGTTGAACGATAGGCGCCCCCGCGACGACCGGCGCGATAAATTAGCCGGTCGCTTTCAGACAGCGCCTGGTAGGTTCGAATGACCCCTATCATTTTTTCTTTGTCATCCGGAAACTTGCCGGTTACCTCTTCAAGCAGATTCATGATATGGTCACTGGTTAGCGTACTGGTAATGCCTTCGAGGGTTTCGATGAACAGCCTGATTTCATCAGCAAGCATGTCATCGGTTTGCATGCTGAAACTTCCCTCCTCCAGCTTTTCATGCAGGGGAACGTGGTCCGGCACCCTGAGGCTGCGCAGCCGGATAAAATGAGGATTAATTTGATTCAACACCTTTGCGGTTTCAACGGCATGCTCCCGCCACATTTCCTGTCCACCCAGTCCGGGCATCACATATTCGGATACTTCCATCCCGGCCGCCAATAATTTCTTTCCGGCTTCGATATGCTGTGCGGCGGTGACGCCTTTTTTCATCAACTTCAGCAGCGCGCCGTATCCGGTCTCCAGCCCGATGTGAACCCTGTCCAGGCCGGCTGCCCGAATTTGTTTTAATGCATCGACGGATTTGCGAATAACCGTGCGAGACCGCGAATAGGTGGTAATACGTTTGATGTCCGGGAATTGTTCTTTGAGATATGTTAAGACCTCCACCAGGTCTTTTGTTTTCATGATCAGATTGTCGGCATCCTGCAAAAAACAGGCGTCGGTTTGATAATACAGCCAGGCAGCAACGCTCTTGTAATTGATGCTGGTGCCGGCCTGGTTAAAAAGAGCGCTGATCACCGCATCATTTACCGCTCCGCTGTGTCCCAATTTCCATGAAAGGGCTTTGATTTCATCTGCAATTTTTTTTGCAGCCAATATATCCCGCTTTATTTCATCAACCGTTCGTAACGAAAATTTACGTGTTTTGTACACCGGGCAGAACAGACATTGGTTCCAGGGGCAATTGCGGGTAAAACGCAACAGAAGGCTGCGGGCTTCATTGGGCGGCCGGATGGGACCTTGTTCAAATCGGTGGTGTCTGTTGGGCATGGCTTTCCTTTGGTTCTAAGTGATCTAAAGTGACCAAAATGACCAAGTGCCTAAAATGCCTAAATTTGTGGTTTCGCTTCGCTCTCTCTTTTATTTAGATGGCAGAGTTCCTTAACTTTAGTCACGTTAGTTCACTTCGAACTTAAGCGCGCTTGTTTTGGACTTTAGTCACTTCAGTATTTATGCGTTATGTATTTATATTTCAATAAAAAAGGGCGGTATTTAATTACCGCCCTTGTATGTTGATTGATTCAGGCAATTGGTGAGGGTTTGCAAAGATGCTCCTTTTCCATTGCGACACGCCCGCACCCGCCGCATACAAACTTCATCGCCGCCAGTTTATCTTTACAGAGGTGCGTATGATCCGTTTCGGTTGCTCCGCAGAAACTGCATTTGGCTTTGTCGCCGCACGGATTGCACAGGTGGCCCGGTTCGTTGGCTACGGCTCCGCAGTTTTTACATGTATAAGCCATTTTAACCTCCTTTCAAAATCTGTCTAATAAAAAAACGAAACAATTTTACGATTTCAAATGATGTACTTTTTCCAGCATCAATATGAGTATCGTTGCTGAAAAAGTCAAGAAAGGCAGAATTCCGAAATGTTTACTGCACAACCTCTGGATCTTTTTTTGCGTCTTTTTTTTCTTTTGAGCCGGGAAGTGCCGGCTGGATGATGGTGATCGGCAGTTGGAGTGTCCTTTGTAAAATACCTAACAGGCCCGAACCGACCGCCGTGGGTGAGAGCGGTATGACATCCGGGTCATCTAATTTACCGATCGCCCTGAATGGAATCGATACCAACGTACCGCCGAGCACATTGCCGATCAGGGGAATGTGTTTGATGATACGATCAACCGTTTTAAACGGTGCGACCAGCACCGTAAGGTCCACTTTCTTTTTAACCAGATTGATATCCCCTGCAAAGGCGATTCCCATGGATGGACTGTCGATCGAACCTTCTTTGATAATCAGCTTGCCGTCTTGAAATACCGCTTTTGCCGACATCGAATCGTAGGCAAATCCTTTGCCGGCAAGATCAGGTACTTCGCCCCTGTAAATTTCGGTCACATTGAGCAAGGCAAAGATTTTCGCCAGCATCCCAAAACGATAAATGCGACCCTGATCGGCACTAAAATCGATATTTCCAGTAAGAGATTTAAGAAAATCCGTCGGTCTGGCCTTGGTCATGAGTTCACCGTTCAGATCAAATGTGCCGTCAGCCAGATTTTTCTTGCCGGACAGGCAGGAGATCGTCGGCTCGAGAGCTTGATTTATAGCGGTTGGGTTAAGATAAAACTCAAACTCATTGGACGAAGCCTTCATAATTCCGGGAAATTGGATGCCGCAGAGGTTCGCTCTTTTAACGACGATGCTGGTTTCCGCTGCATTAAACGAAATATCTGCATGGACCGGCCGCCATGTGTAACCTTCAAATGTAAAGTTTTCCGACTCAGCGTGCAACTCGCCCAGCAGCACCACGCTTGAATCTGATTCCTGTTTGTCTTCCAGTTCCACGATTTGCTCAATTTGTCCCCAATTTACCCGATCCGCTGTCAGGTTCATGTCAAGAATCAGTTCATTCTCGGAAAAGTCTACAGCACCTTCCATGGCGATATGGCTATCTTCCCAACCAATTTGCGTATCTGTCAGATTTATGCGACCCTGAATACCTTCTGAGCCCGTTGTGTCACCGGCAGCAAATTTTGCTGTTTGGATGTGGATGGCGTCATTAAAATAATCTGATGCCATCACCATTCCACTTAAGTCGCCGGCCATATGAAACTTCCAGGCCTCGGAACGGCCCGCGGGGCTCTTTACATGTACATCGGTAAGTGCCAGCTTCCCCTGCGTGGCGTTAAAGCCTTTGAACTTATCTCTCAGCGAGCTAAAGGATATAAGCCAGGGGTAGAATTCAGCAATCAAGATGTCGGCCGAATCGGCGTTGACCTCATATGAAGACACCTTGCCCCATTTCATCCCCAGTGCAAGTCCGGTAATCGTCGACTTGCCGAAGCTGGCCTCGCTGTCGCGCAGATCGAATCGAGTGCCCTGCCAGACCAGCTGACCATTGGATAATGCGAGGTTTGTGGGGAAATTCGGTGAGCGGATATCCCACTTGTCGATCGTGCCGCTGAGTTCCAAATTTATGTCTGATTTTCCTGAAATCGGGCTGGTAAATGCCAGTTTTTGAAAAGCCAGGGTTCCGCTTAATGAAGGGATATCTTTTACGCTGTGCTTTAACGCTTGATGGGATTGAAGCCAGGGATACACCTCGTCCAAGAAAACCGCAGTTTTTGCCGAGGTTGCGGTGAGTATCACCGGCTCACCCCAATTAAGGCTGGCTGAAAGATCTGCAATGGAAGATGTCCCGACGCTGGCATTTACTTCTTTTATGGAAAGCCGGTCGCCGCTAAAGGCAAATCGGCCTCCGGCCACCGTTAAATTACCGGGCAACAGCGTCGAGCTCATCGAAAGTTTTTGGATATCACCATCGGAAGTAATCCGCCATTGACGCGGTTTTAAAAACGGTCCGCGTAAATTGAAGTTGTGCAAAGAGACCTTGCCATCAACCGCATCTATATTCTTCAAGTTATGCCTGAATCCTTTTTCTTCCGACAGCCAGGTGTACAATTCGCCTAAGTCGATGCTGGCTGATGTTGATGTAATTTCTAATGGTGACGCTGTTTCCCATTTAAATTTGGAAGACAGTCGGGACAAACTGGACTTTCCGACAGCCGCATTTATATCTGTCAACGCAATGCGGGAGCCGTCCAAAAGCAGGCTGCCGCCGTTAATTTTTAGCGGAAAGGGAATTCGCTGGTAGCGGGCATCCAGTTGGATGTCGGAGGCCATTACTTTGACATTGAGATTCTCCGTATCTTCGCCAAGTACCAGCATGCCGACTGCACTTCCCGCAAATTTATCCAGAAGGGCGATCTCTTTTTTCAGCTTGTCATCGTCGAGCACACGCAATAGCACAGCAGGAAGCTCCGACAAATCAGCCTGGATGAGCCCTTCGATATGAAAAGGTGCCTTATCTTTTGTGAGCGCGATTGCCAGTTTTCCTTTTTGGCCGAACGAATTTCCCATTCGCGCCTGAATATTTTCAGCCTCGAGGATTCCGTTTACAATTTTCGCATCTCCGGTGACATCCACCAGATTTAATTGAACGTCTGGGATAAAAATATTCCCCCTGACCATATTTCCCTGAATGACATAATTATCTCCACGGGCCAGGTCAGCCAGGGTCGGCCCGTGGGTTTTCAGCGTCATGCGCTGGAATTCGCCGCTTCGCAGTATTTCAAAAACATCGTCAACCATACCGGTATTTTCAGTTAGTGCCTGAGCGATCCTTTGGGTTGTCTCCAGGTCGATCTGCCGGCCTTCCAGTTCAAGTTGGATGTCCGGCCCTGCCGGGTTGGCATACAGGTGCCCCGATAGCATCAAGTTTGGGTTTTTTAGCTCGAGCTGTGAAAGCGACAGGGTTTGTACCTTGTCGTTGAGCTGATATCCGCCTTGAAAGCTGGCATCGGTGAGCTTCAGCTCTTTTTTCCCCTGACGTAAGTATAGATAAGGGATGCTGCCGTCTATTTTTGCCTGGAGCTGTTCGGGACCATCCGTTTGTAAATCCAGCGTTAAGTTTGCCCGGGCATTGATCATCTTAAGGTTGGATTGGGGGAAAAAATAGTCAAATATGGCATGGGGCCTTAGCTGGATTAGCTTAATCTGGCTGTTAATTTTTAAACCGGGTTCCTCATACCGGCCTTGCATCTCCATATTCTCCCAGAAGTTCGATTGACAGCTGAGGGAAAATTCAAACCGGTCTGTTTCCCGGATGACATTTCCGTTTATGTTTTGAAGGCTCAAAATGCGGTTTTTCCCTTCGAAAAAATGGGTGCGTCCGTTGCGAATGCGCAAAACCATAGCCGGTATTTTGAGTTCCGGCAGAGAGCGGATGGTGGACGTGAGTTGGTCTCTGAGAGTCTCTAATGAAGCGGATTCCAACGAGCGACGATCATCATTTACGGTTTCCGGAAATCGAATGTTGATTTCCGGAGAACGCGACTGGAGCATCCCGATCTGAATTTTTCCGGTGAAAAGCGGCAGGATTTTCGGATAAAGGTCAAGGGATTCCACCGTGCCTTGCGTAATATCGGGCATTGTAAAATTGACGTCGGAAATAACGACATGCGGACGGGGGAAAAAGTGCAAGTCAAGATACTGATATTCAATTTGGCCCCCGACATGCTTGACGTATTGACTTTTGATCTTCTCTTTTACCGTATCCAGGTTAATCAATCTGGGTGTGACGACCAGAAGGATAATCAACAGGCCCAAAAAAATTCCAGATAGGCTAACAAGTACAAACAGTATTTTTCTACGTTTCCGCATCGGGGTTATTCCAGCTTATTAATAGGGCGAACGCCGAATAAGACGGGCAGCAGCCCTTAATCATTGAGGCCCGCTGACGATTAACCGAGTAGTGAAGTGCTCATTTTTAATATCGGGTGATAACCGCTGTTTCTTCAATGAAATAAGTTAGGGTGGAGCGATTTATAAATGACTGTAATTTTTTATCAATACTGCACGATTTTATGTCCGCAAAAGCATAATGTCAACCTCGGCCATCGGCGGTTGAGCGGTAGATTTACGTTTAAATGATCGCGCTTTCCTGTCCGGCGTTTTCGGATGGTTAGCTGCGCCCGGGCCGTCTTGTGCTGACTGTTCGGAATTGTTATTGCAGTATTTAGCTAAAGATTATACAAAAAGCTTTTCGAGGAGTCCATACTTCCATGAAGGCAATGGTTTTAAATCAACTCGGCACCCTGGCTGAAAATAGACGCCCGCTGGAACTGGAGGATATGCCGGAGCCTGTTCCGCGAGACAACGAGATTTTGATAAAAGTAACCACCTGCGGCGTGTGCCACACCGAGTTGGATGAAATTGAAGGCCGGACCCCGCCGCCTCGATTGCCGGTTATTCTGGGCCATCAAGTCGTCGGCCGGGTGGACGCCAGAGGTGCGGAGGTCACGAAATTCGGCAAGGGAGATCGGGTCGGCCTGGCATGGATACATTCTGCCTGCGGTCATTGCGACTTTTGCACGAGCGGCTCTGAAAATTTATGTGAAAGCTTCAAAGCCACCGGCCGGGACGTACATGGCGGGTATGCCGAATATACGACCGTATCCGAGGATTTTGCCCATAAAATCCCGGAGGTTTTCACCGATTCTCAGGCGGCACCCCTTTTATGTGCCGGTGCCATCGGTTATCGGTCGCTGCGATTAAGCGGTATTGAAGATCGTCAAAGCCTGGGGTTAACCGGTTTTGGCGCCTCCGCTCATCTCGTATTACAGATGGTTCGCCACAAATACGCGGATACGAAAGTTTATGTGTTTGCCAGAAGTCAGAAGGAAAGAGATTTCGCTTACCAGCTGGGTGCCTTCTGGGCGGGAGATACCGGGACCGAATCCCCCCAGAAACTGGACGGAATCATTGATACCACACCGGCCTGGCAGCCTGTTGTTAAGGCCCTGGCATGCCTGAAACCGGGGGGCAGACTCGTCATTAATGCGATTCGCAAGGAGGAAAGCGATAAAAATTCCTTATTGGCGATGGATTACCCCAACCATCTCTGGCTTGAAAAAGAGATTAAAAGTGTTGCAAACGTTGCGCGGAAAGATGTCAGCGAATTTTTGCAGCTGGCCGCTGAAATTCAGATAAGACCGGAAGTGCAGGAATTTGATCTGAAAGACGCCAACCGCGCCCTGGTCGAACTGAAGGAACGAAAAATTCGGGGTGCCAAAGTACTAAAAATTGGCTAATACCCCAATTGGGTAGAGCCCAATTGGAAGTTATTCGTTATTTGTTATCAGTTAATTGTTTAATCCGAACAGGCGCCAAAACCTGCGACGATTAGTAAGTGCTTAAGTTTACGACATATTAAGGAGGAAGCTGGTATGTACAATAAAACGGTTATGGATCATTTCCGCAATCCTCGCAACGTGGGGGTGATCGAAGATGCCGATGGCGTCGGTGAAGTGGGAAATCCGCTTTGCGGTGATATGATGACCATCTACTTAAAAATAAAGGACGAGCACATTGCGGATATCAAATTTCAGACATTTGGATGCGGCTCGGCAATAGCCGTATCCAGCATGATCACCGAAATTGCCAAGGGAAAAAGCCTGGCCGATGCGAAGCAGCTTACCAATAAGGACGTGGCGAAAGCATTGGAGGGTTTACCAAAAAACAAGCTACATTGTTCTAACCTGGGTGCGGACGCCCTCCAGCTGGCCATCCAGAATTATGAGGATAAACGGGCCGGCGTGACCCGCTCCAAACCGCTTCGCAAAGAGAAGCATGAACATTCCCATGGCGAAAAATGTTATTGTCCATACTGTGATATCGAGATTCAAGAAGGAATTACGTTCTGTGATGCCTGTCAATCCAGTCTTGAAGATGAACATTAAATCCCCGCCAGGAGCTTAAGCAATTATGAAGGTTATAAACTTGGACCACATCTCAGCAAAACCCTTACTGCCCGAAGTCAAAGAGGTGATGATTGCGGCCATAAAAGAAGACTACCACAATCCTTCCAGCCAACACAAGTCCGGTGAAATAGCCGCCGAAGCGTTACAAACAGCCCGCGAGGCGATGGCAGGTCTGCTGAATTGCAAAACGGCCAAAGAAATCGTCTTCACCTCAGGAGGGACGGAATCCGTCAATCATGCCATCAAAGGTGTGGCCCTGGCCAACGAGGATAAGGGCAAGCATATCATTACCTCCAATATCGAGCACAATGCGGTTATTCGAAGTTTGCGACGCTTAAAGTCGAGCGGTTTTGCGGTAACCTCCCTTGCGGTCGACGCCGGCGGGCGGGTCAACCCGAAGGATGTCGCCGAAGCCATCACCAAGGACACCATTCTGGTATCCATTATGCACAGCAACAATGAAACCGGTACCATCCAACCGATTGAAGAAATCGGAAAGATTACGCGTGAAAAGAAAGTTATTTTTCACTCGGATGCCGTTGA
>Ga0209536_100000846_pt1 | contig 50764 bp, 49 predicted proteins | sample DeeMarSeWOR28_12_FD_187461 | JGI IMG/M metagenome (GOLD analysis project Ga0209536, IMG submission 187461) | Marine sediment microbial communities from White Oak River estuary, North Carolina - WOR-2-8_12 (SPAdes) (version 2) | ecosystem: Environmental > Aquatic > Marine > Intertidal zone >...
CCGAAGCCAAGGACGAATCGTGCGCCGGGCGGCCAGTCTTCCATGCAATCTGTTTCGAATTCTTTAAATAGCTGCAGGTAGTCCGTCATTTCTTTGACACGATGGTCGAGCACAGTTTCGATCTGTTCACGCGTCATCAGGTGTGAAAAACACATCGTGGCGAGGAATTCGGAGCGCACCTTGTGCGACGGGCAGGGATTGCGGAGCGCCGCGAGCAGTTGTTCGCGGCCCGCCTGCGTGATCTTGTAGACCTTGCGGTCCGGCTTGCCTTCCTGCGGGATGTGCCGGCACTCGACCAGCCCGTCCTGGGCGAGGGTGTTGAGTGCGGGGTAAATCGAGCCGTAGCCGGCGGCGAAAAAATGGCCGAACGACGATTCGAATTCCTTCTTCAGGTCATAGCCCGAGGCCTCGCCATCGGTGAGCATGCCCAGGCATACGGTCTTGACGTCCATTGCGCTTCATTCCGGCGACACGTGTCGCGCATATATCGGGGCGATGTATTATATTAGTCCGATATATAAAGTCCAGCCTGCGAATGTAACGAAATGTCTCTTTCGAAAAAAATAATAAATACCGGCACTTAGAAACTTTCCATACGGAAAGTACAGCGCTCCGGGCGTCAACCCGCCGGCCAATTGCGCAGTCCGGAGTCGGGATTACTGGAAGTACTGGGCCATGAACGGCGTCAGGAATCGGTCTTCCGGGTCCAGCTGGCGCCGCACCCGGCGGAAGAAGTCGAGCCTGGCGCCGTATGTCTGGCGTGCATAGTCAGCGCGCAACGAACGCGTCTGGCTGAACAGGGGCACGCCCGCCCAGTGCTCGGCAAAGTCGGCAAGGTCGATGACGAAGTCTTCCCAGCCGTTCGCCTGGGTCGACGACGTCTGCAACGCGATCATCGGCTCATCGAAAGACGGCGAGAGATAGGCGGAGCGGTCCTGGTACACGTAGTAGCCTACCGCCGGCATATCGCAGCGATAACGTGAGTTTTCGTAGCTCTGCCTGCAAAACTGCCGGTAAGCGCGGGCGACCACGGAGAAGTCGGAGGCTGGAAAGCACCAGGTCGTGTAAAGGAGGTTACGTGCGCGGCTGAAATTGCGGCTGGCCGAACCGGCGAGCGTGTTGTTCCCGGTGGTGACGAAGCGGCCGTTGACGATGCCCTGCGTCGCCTCGCTTACCGTGTCGATCACCTGGTAGCGAACGGAGTGCAATGGCAGCAGGCGATTGAAGGACTTGAACAGGCCTGGCAGTACCGTGCTCTCTCCCCAGTCCTTGATCTTCCACGGGGTCTTGTAGGTATGACCGGCCGATTCCGAATACCGCCGCAGATCGAGATAGACGCGGTCACGGTAGGGCAGCAGGTAGAATTTGAACCCGACATCGTTATTGGACAGCGTGTCGACAACGCTGCAGAAATCATCGATTGCCAGCTTACGGTGGCTAACCGTGAAATTGGCAACTGGCTGGACCCTGAGCGTCGCCTCGACGATTACGCCGAGCAAACCGTAGCTCGAGCGCACGGCGCCCAGGAGGTTCTGCTGCCCGGCGCTTACCTTCATCAGCTTGCCCGAGGGCGTAACCAGTTTTGCGCTGAGTACCCGGCTGGACAGGCAGGCTGAGCGCTTGCCGATCCCCGGGCCCATGCTGGGTGCAGCGATCGCGCCGCCCAACGTGCGCCCGGCGAGGTCGTGCGCGCCCACGAGTTCCAGCCCGTGCTCTGCAAGCACCTCTGCGAGACGGTAAATCCTGATGCCTGCCTGTGCCGTGACCGTGTTGTTGAACGTGTCGATATTGAGAATATTGTCGAGCGCGCCGATGCTGATGACGGTGCCCGAGGGGGTGCTGTTGCAGCTGGTGCATGCGCTGCGTGCGCCGACCGGCCGGATGGGTGTCGGTGTGCGCGTAGCGGGATTCATGAGCCGCTTCAGCTCCCGCAGGTTAGTGACCGAGTATTCGGCGGTCGCACCATTCGCCGGGCGGATGAAGCGCCCGGTATTGCGAAGTCTCGCTGCAGTCATAGTCGTCTCCGGCACAAGAAGTTCGTATGCCAAAGACACGGCTGGAGCGAATCGGGGAAGCCAGACGGCGAGAAACGTCGAAGTGAAACAGAACTCGTGTTGGCGGCCCCGCTGTCCTAGGTTCTACCCGTAGACCGGAAGCTTTGCGACCCTGGCTTTCGCCAAGTGTGCCTTTGTCAAACGAATTGACATCGTCGCACGGGTTCGCGAAAGCTGTCAACGAAGCTGGTGCGTGTCGGAATATTCTGTCAAATGATATATTCCCGCCCACCGTCGGAGCTCGTTGGGATCCCCCGTGAGCCTGGCGTCGTTTGACAATGTTCCCGAGGGAAACCATGATCAGGACGGCTGTTTCCAGCCGACCCGGACAACAACCAGTCACAATCTGCCCGTCGCAAAGGGCAGCCTGGAGCGAGGTAAATTCCATGAACAAGTTAGTTGCGATTGCGGCAGTGATCTTCATCGCCGGCTGCGCGACGGAACCGTCGGTTCAATCGGGACCGAATGCGGAAACGTCATTCGACGGTTTGGTCCGGATCGACAATGCACGATTCGCCGGCGCCTGGATTGACCCCGATGTCAATGTGAAGCAGTACAACAAGATCATTCCCGGCGGAGCCGAATTCGAATTCCGCAATGTACAGAAGATGTCTTCCTCCATGGCGCGGCGCGCGAACGAACGCGAATTCTGGATCAGCGACAGCGACAAACAGCGCCTGGTCGACATCGTCACCGAGGTATTCGAAGAGGAGCTGCAGAAAAGCAAGCACTTCACCGTGACCGACGAGGCCGGTCCGGATGCGCTGATCATTGTCGGTGGGCTGCACGACATCGTCTCGCAGGTTCCGCCGGACGACGTCGGTCAATCGGAGATCTTCCTGCGTTCCTTCGGTGAAGCGACGCTGGTACTCGAACTTCGCGATTCGCTGAGCAACGAGGTCGTCTATCGCGCCGTGGAGCGCCGCGCGATAGAACAGGCGGGCGGCCAGATGACTCGGGCCAGCACCGCTACTACCTGGGCGGAGGTGCGCCGCTGGGCCCGGCGCTGGGCTGTGCGCTTGCGCGAGGGTCTCGATTCCGTGCACGAATGAGAATCGTCCGGCGCCCGCCGGACATCTCGTGACAGCCGAAAAGCCCGGATGGATACCCGGGCTTTTTTGTGCGCGTCATTCTAGCCTTTATTGCCGCATGCCCTGCGGCCATGGGTGATAATGAACCCATGGGCATGTTCGAAACACTGGTAGGCAGCCGCGTACCGCAAAAATACCGCAAGTATTTCGACCTGCCGGAGCGCCGGGACTCATACAAGCTGGCCGATACGTCCGATACACTGCTCGGCAGGTCTGTAAGTGGATGGTTGTCAAAGAATCCCGGGCCGTGTGGCGTTTTCAGGCTGCAACTGGGCATCGACGCGCTGTGTCTGCGCCTCGGTCTCATCGATAAGGCCGAGCGCAGTATCGATATCCAGAGCTACCTGATTCGCGACGACCTGAGCGGTAACCTGATCGCACTCAAGCTCATCGAGGCCGCGAACAGAGGCGTGCGGGTGCGCCTGCTCATGGACGATGCGCTGACCGAACCGATCGACGCCGGCCTGCTGAGCCTCAATGACCACGTCAACATCGAAGTCCGTGTCTTCAATCCGTTCCCGCGGCGCCGGTCGCGCCTGATCAGCTTTATCGCGAACTTCAATATTCTCAACCGGCGCATGCACAACAAGTCGTTCACGGTCGATAACCAGGTAACGATCGTCGGCGGCCGAAACCTGGCGGACGAGTACTACCAGACGAGCGTGAAAAGCGAGTTCCTCGACGAGGATATTGCGGCCATCGGGCCGGTCGTGGACGAAGTTTCGGCCGGCTTCGACGAGTACTGGAATACGAAAGAAGCCATACCGATCAACGTCTTCGACAAGTACGTGCCGCACCAGGCGCTCAACGAGACCATCGCCGCCGGCCACCGCCATATCGAGACACACAGGGACAGCCCCGTGATCCGCGGCCTGAACGAGCACCTGATCAGCATGCTGGCGGACGGCAACCTGTCATGGGTCTCGGCCAGGACCGAGCTCGTGCTCGACCATCCGGACAAGGTGCGCGGACTCGTTCGCCGGCAGATCGGCGACGTTACCGAGCGCCTCATCCGGATGGTCTCGTCGGCTCGCGAAGAGGTCATCGTCGTCTCGCCGTACTTTGTGCCGCAGCGCGAAGGCGTCGAATTCTTCGGCGCGCTGGCGAAGAAAGGCGTTCGTGTCGTCATCCTGACCAATTCGCTCGCTTCCACGAACCACTCGAGCGTGCACGCGGTGTACGAGCGCTATCGCAAGCCGCTGTTGCGGCAGGGCATCGAACTCTACGAGCTGCGCCCGATCGAGGACGGCAGCGTCGTCGGCGACGTGGATCCGGCGAGGCTGACGCTGCACTCGAAGGTGGCAATCGTCGATCGTCGGAGCGCGTTCGTAGGTTCGTTCAATCTCGACCCGCGTTCGCTTTATATTAATACCGAGCTGGGCATGGTCGTCGAGTCCGGGGAAATCGCCGGGGCGATGGCGGCTTCCGGCCTCGAGTCCTTGCAGACGGTGGCCTACCGCTTGCAGCTGACTCGAACGGGGCGCCTCAACTGGCACTACATGAGCGGTGGCCGGGAACTCGTGGTACGCACCGAGCCCGACACCAGTTTCTGGCGGCGGTTGCTCACGCGGCTCATGGGGCTGCTGCCGATCGAAGGCCAGATGTAGTCATTCCTCGATCGGTGCGGCGCATTCCTGCAGTTCGGCCGAGTAGCGCTCCGCGCGGAGGGCCCCGCGGTGCATGCTCATCTGGTAGCCGACGTAGTATTTGAAAACGTTGCTGACATAGGTCACGGTCTCGCGCCCTATCCTGCGGGCGGCGATAATTTCGACGTTATCGAACCAGCGGTGCGGGTCATAACCGTTTTCGGCCGCTTCGCGACGATAGCTGTTGATCTTCGCCGGGCCGGCGTTGTAGGCCGCAAGGCTGAACAGCCACTGGTTCAGCTCGTTGAATTGTTCGTCTGCAAAATACCGGTCCGCGATGAAGCGCATGTACTTGGCGCCCGCGTGGACGTTGCCGTCGACCGTAGTGACGTCGTCGATGCCGACGTTTTTGTCCGCTGCCGTCGATGGTTTGATCTGCATGATGCCGATCGCCCCCGCCGGGCTCCGCCGGTCCTGCCGCAGTCCGGACTCCTGGAATGCCTGCGCGGCGAGCATCAGCCAGTCGAAATCGAATTTCTCGCCGTACTCCTGGAATACGGCAACCAGGTCCTGCAGTTCCCGCAGCGCCTTGCGCGTGTGAGAACAGCGCACGGGCACTGCGCTGGACAGGTAGCGGTTATAAGTGTCGTTTCCCACCAGTGTTCCCTTGCCGTATTTCCTCAGGAAACCCTTGACCGTCGAGGCAAATTGCGGGCTGTTCTTGCGGATCGCCCAGGCAATCGAACCGCCCTCGTTTATGACGAGGTCGTCGCGCACCACGACATTCGGAAATACCGTTGCCCAGAATTCGGCTTTGTAGTCGTCCATCACCGTGGTGTTGATGATCCCGCCATTGACCATCTCCAGCAGGTCCTCGGCTTCGAGTATCTCGTCGGCGAACTGGATGTCGAGCGGTGCGAGCCCGCGGTCTTCGAAGTCGGCGATGAGGGCCTGCAGGTGCTCGTAGTAACTGCTTGACTCGCGTACGACGATCTCGCGTCCGGCCAGGTCCTCCAGGTTTTCGATCGGCGGCGCGCCTGGCCCGGTTACGATGACCTCGTCGATGTCCTTGAGCATCGGCCGCGCGAAGTCGACGAGTGCTGAGCGTTCAGGCGTGATCGTAAGATCGCCTGCCACCAGGTCTGCGTGGCCATTCAGCAGCGCGGGAATGAGTTCGTCGCGGCTGACCGGGATGACGACGACGTAGACTTTGACGTTACGGCGGCCGAGTTCCTTGTTGATGTGGGACTCCATGCGCTGCAGCAGATCGTAGGTCGCGCCTTTGGGCCGGCCGTCCTCGTAATAGAACTGGTAGCCGCCAAAAGGCACCACGGCACGAATGATGCGGCGTTCCACCATGCCGTCGAAGTCGCCACGCCAGGGTTCCCAGATGACCTGGAACGGCATCGGCAGGATATCGCCAGCCGACGGGTTCTCGTCGAGGGCCAGGTATCCCGGTCGGGGAGGGTCTTCCGCAGCGGTACTTACGGCGGTGGCCGCTTCCTGCCCGTCGCCGGACGCGGCCGGTTGCTCCTCCGCGCCATCGCCGCCGCAGGCCACGAGGCCGGCCAGGGCCAGGATAAGAGCAAGCCGAAACGTCATCGATTGGCACCATTGTCCGCAGGGCCGTCAATTCTGGCAGTTGCATAGCGTTGGCGCCAGATTCGTTCGCCCCGCGCTTGACGCCCGTCGTCTGCGCAGCCGAGACTGTGCGGATGAATGAACTCGAACCCACAGACGTGGCCGCGGCCGCGAAAGTCGCAGCGGGACGAGTGGCGGGCCTGGTTCGAGAGACACCACTCGATATTTCCTGTCGCTTCAGCGCCGCGATCGGCGCGGACGTGTACTTCAAGCTGGAGAACCTGCAGTACACAGGGTCATTCAAACTGCGCGGCGCGGCGAATCGCCTGATGACGCTGGAAAGCGCGCAGAGGCGGGCCGGCTGCGTGGCGGCGTCCAGCGGTAATCATGCCGCGGCGATTGCGTATGCAATGCGCAAACTGGGCATCGAAGGCGTGATTTTCGTGCCGGAGCACACCTCCCCGGCCAAGGTCGAGGCGATCCGCAGCTACGGCGGCGACGTAAGATTCTTCGGCAACGACGGCCTCGACACCGAACTGCATGCCCGCAACCATGCCGATGAGCGTGGCATGTTCTACGTGTCTCCCTACAACGACCCGGAAGTGATTGCAGGACAGGGGACCTGCGGCATCGAAATCGCCAACTCGCTGCCGCAGGCCGACACGGTGTACATCGCCGTCGGTGGCGGTGGTTTGATCGGTGGGGTTGCCAGTGTGCTCAAGTCCGCAAACCCGGCGATACGCATCATCGGCTGCCAGCCCGAGGCATCGGCCGTGATGGCGCACTCGGTCGAAGCCGGCCGGATCGTCGCGGAACCGAGCGCGCCAACACTGTCGGACGGTACCGCGGGCGGAATAGAACAGGATGCGATCACCTTCGGCCTTTGCCGGCGCCTCGTCGACGAGTTCGTGCTCGTCAGTGAGGCGGAGATCGCGGACGCTATGCGGCAGTTCATCGACTTCGAGCATCAACTCATCGAGGGCGCTGCTGGCGTGGCGCTCGCCGCGATGCTGAAGCAGCGAGACGCCCACGCGGGCCGGAAGGTCGTGGTCCTGGTCTGTGGCGGCAACATCAGCCGGGATACCCTCAAGAAAGTTCTCTAGTGCGCCCGGTACGATGAATTGCCGCCGCATCCACCGGAATTTACGCTTGCAGGGCGGTCATTTTGAACCGCGGGGCGAGACAGACCTCAAACTAACCTGAGTCGGAAACAGCGGCCGCAGCCAGGGTCCACCATGCATCGTTGTATTTTCATCCTCATCTCCGTTCTTCTGTCCGGCATCGCGGCCGCGGATACCACCGCGATCTTCAACGTCAACGTGATTCCGATGGCGGACGAGCGGATCATCCATCAGCAGACCGTCATCGTCAGCGACGGTCTCATCGAACGGATCGGGGATGTCGACGAGGTGCCTGTGCCCGAGGGGGCCAGCGTCGTCGACGGCACGGATCGCTTTCTCATGCCGGGCCTCGCCGAGATGCACGCGCATGTGCCGCCCGTCGCTTCCGCCGATCTCGATCGCGATTTCGCGTTGTTCATCGCAAACGGCGTGACGACCGTTCGCGGCATGCTGGGGCACCCGTCGCACCTGCCGTTGCGCAGCGACCTGCTTGCAGGCAAGAGGATAGGGCCCAGGCTGATTACCTCCGGCCCCTCGCTTAACGGCCGCTCGGTCACCAGCCCGGCGGACGGCGCGCGCCAGGTAAGAGCGCAGCACGCGGCGGGCTACGACTTCATCAAGATCCACCCGGGGCTCAACGACGAGGAATTCGCGGCGATAGCCAAAACCGCGAATGAACTGGGCATGCCCTTTGCCGGCCACGTGCCGGTCTCTGTCGGGCTGGACGGTGCGCTGGCAGCGGGGATGGCCAGCATCGATCATCTGGACGGCTACATGGCGGCGTTGATGCCGGCACACTACGACAGGTCGGGCGGTTACGGCGGCTTCTTCGACGTACTGCTGGCGGACGACGTCGACAAAGACGGGATACGGGACCTTGCCGCAGCGACGGCGCGGGCCGGAACCTGGATCGTGCCGACGGAAACCCTGGTGGAGCAGCTAATTAACGAAGTGCCTGCGAGCGAGCTGCGCAGCCGCGTCGAGATGCAGTACATGCCCGAGGCCACTATCGACCGATGGGTAGCGGCGAAACGACAGCAACAGCAGGAGCGCGGCTACAGCGCCGGCGTTGCCGAGAAAGCGATACACCTGCGCCGCATGCTGATACGGGAGCTGCGTGACGCCGGTGCCGGCATCCTGCTCGGCTCGGATGCTCCCCAGGTGTTCAACGTGCCCGGTTTTTCGCTGCACCGTGAACTGGGGCTGATGGTGGCGGCTGGTTTGACGCCGTTCGAGGCGCTGCGGGCCGGCACCGCGAACGTCGCACAATTCCTCGGACTGAACACGGGCGTCATAGAAACCGGGCGCGAGGCGGATCTCGTCTTGCTCGATTCGAACCCCCTCGAGGATATTGCCAGTACGCGCCGCATACACGGGGTCATGGTCCGGGGCAGGTGGTACTCGGCTGCCGATATCGCGGCGCTGCTGGAGCACTTCAGGCTCGGTGATCACGACTAAATGCGCCCGTTTGCAACCAAATCGCCGCGAGCGGCGTCTTACGGGTAACTGTTGAAGCGCAAAATTGCCCAGGGAGTTAGCGATGCGTGGATTTATCGTCATGGCCATGTTTGCCGTGAGCCTGTCCTATGCCGGCTCGCGCGAGTACTCCGAGGTAAGGAACCTCGAGCTGGATGCATCCGGATTGTCCGAGATGTTCATCGACGCCGGCGCCGGGTCGATGGTCGTCAGCGGCGTCGAAGGCAGCAATGAAATCGTGGTTGTCGCGACGATAAGGGTCGACACCGACGACCCGGACGAGGGCGCGAAGTTCGTCGAGAAGCGCTTGCGGCTCGGGCTCGAGCGCGACGGTGACAGGGCAGAACTGGAGGCGGGCTTCACCCCGGGATGGGGCTGGGGCAGCGAAGCTGCGGTGGACCTCGAGGTGCGCATGCCCGCACGGCTAGCGCTGGTTATCGACGACGGCTCCGGCCCGATTACGGTTGATGCCGTGTCGGGTGCTGTCCGGATCGACGATGGCAGCGGCCCGATCGAGCTCCGCGATTCGGGTGACGTCGACATCGACGATGGCAGCGGCTCGATCAGGGTCGAGAATGCCGGCGCCGTGAAGATCGAGGACGGCTCGGGATCGATCACCGTTGTCGGGGCCACGGGCGACGTATACGTGGAAGACGGATCCGGGACCATCGACATCCGGGGCGTCCGCGGCAGCGTCACCGTCGACGATGGTTCCGGCGACATCGAGATCGACGACGTGGAGCGCGACCTCATCATCGAGGAAGAGGGCAGCGGTTCACTGCGGTATACGAACGTGCGCGGCACTGTCCGGCAGCGCGACTGAGCCGCTGCCGAGACCCGGTCGACGATCCCCGCAAGGCCCGAAAGCGGTATTTCTGGCCCGCTAGGCCCGCCGGTAATGGCGGGCTTAGTTTTGTCGGGCTAGAATGAGGCCGGCCCCGCAGAACGGGCGCGGCGCCGGGTTGCGCGGATTACAAGCCGTCTTCGGCAACACAGGGGGGATCGATGAAGCTGGTCACGCATCTGCTCGAGGCAAAAGGCAGACAGGTAATTTCCATCTCGCCGGATGCCTCGGTATTCGAGGCGATCAAGTTGATGGCCGAGAAATCCATCGGCTCGCTCGTGGTGCTTGACGAGCAAGGCAAGCTCGCCGGTATCGTCACCGAAAGGGACTATGCCCGCAAAGTCATCGTCATGGGCCGCTCGTCGAAGGATACCCGTGTCGCGGAAATCATGACGGCGGACGTCCTGACGACCGACGGCGACGATACCGTCAATGCCTGCATGGAACTCATGACCGAGAAAAAGATCCGGCACCTGCCGGTCGTCGAGAATGGACGGGTCATCGCGATGGTGTCGATCGGCGACCTCGTACAGGCAATCATCGCCGACCAGCAGGAAGAGATCGAACATCTCGAGCACTACATCAGCAGCTGAACCATGCGTGACAAATACGATGTCGACGAGCGGGTTTGGAAGCTGTTCGACGGTTATGTGCACGGTTCGATCACGCGTCGCGAGTTCCTCGATCGCGCGGCCCGCGTTACGGCGGGTGGCGTGTCCGCCGCGACATTGCTGTCTGCGCTGAGCCCGGACTACGCGCTGGCGCGGCAGGTCGACCCCGAAGACCCGTCGATCTCCGTCGATTACAAGAAGTACGCGTCACCGAAAGGCGCGGGCGTGATGCGCGGCTACTTCGCGCGCCCGGCCAGGACCGGACACAAGTTGCCGGGTATCGTGGTCATCCATGAAAACCGCGGCCTCAATCCCTACATCGAAGACGTCGCGCGGCGCCTCGCGGTTGCCGGTTTCGTCGCCTTCGCACCGGATGCGCTGACGCCGCTCGGCGGCTATCCCGGCAATGACGATGAAGGCAGGGAACTGCAGCGGCAGCGCGACCCCGAGGAGATGATCGAGGACTTCGTGGCCGCGGTGAATTTTCTGCGCGTTCACCCGGACACCACGGGCCGCACCGGTGCCGTCGGCTTCTGTTTCGGGGGCGGCATGGTGCTCGAACTCGCCATCAGGGTGCCGGACCTCGGCGCCGGCGTCGCTTTCTACGGGCGCCACCCGGAGGCGGGGCGCGCGGTTGCCATCAAGGCCCCGTTGATGCTCAACCACGCGGAGCTGGACGAACGGGTCAATGCCACCTGGCCGGCGTTCAAAAATGGCCTCGAGGCAGCCGGTGTCGACTACGTGAACCACGACTATGAGGGCGTGCAGCACGGCTTCCACAATGACACCACGCCGCGCTACGACAAGAATGCGGCTGAACTCGCGTGGGCCAGAACCGTCGAATTCTTTGGTGAGCACCTGGAATAACGCCGGTCGAGAGGGGGTTCGCGCAGCGAACCCGACAATCATGACTACAGCCCGACTCCTGCCACTGCTGTTGCTGCTGGGTTCACTGGCGCATGCGCAGACGCCCGCTGGGCAAGCCGGGGCGGTTGCAAAGACCGTCGTCGGACCCGCCAACGCTGATCTTGCCGACGGCGCTGCGGCGCTGCGAACCGGGGACGCGGAGGAGGGGGTCAGGCTGACCCGGCGCGGCCTGGTGACGGCCAGCGGTCAGCGCGAACGGGTCGCAGGCTATTCCAATCTCTGCGCCGGGCTGGCCATGCTGGAGCGGCTCGAAGAAGCGCTGCAGGCATGCAACCGCGCGCTGCAACTCGACGACGAACACTGGCGCAGCTACAGCAACCGCGCGCTCGTCTATCTCAAGCAGGAGCGCTACCCGGAAGCGGAACGGGATATCTCGCGGGGCGAGGCGTTGAACCCGAACGCACGTACGCTCAAGACGCTCAGGGCGATGTATCGCGATGCCGTCGATCCTGTATCTCCGAGCATCATAATCGACGACCGACGCGGGGCCGAAGCGAATGAATCGACCCGCTAGGCGATGGCTGCCCGTTGCGTTGCTGCTGTTCGCAATGAGCGCGACGGCCGCGGAATCACGCGTCACTCATCTCGAAGACGACAACCACGAGCGCGTTCCGCTCAACACGGTCGCGCCCGCGTACCCTGCTGCTGCGCGCCGCGACCGCATCGAGGGCGACGTGCAGGTCTGTTTCAACGTGAATCGTGAAGGGCGGCCGTATCGAATTGCCGTGCGCAGCAGCAGCAACCGGGTCTTCGAGAAGCCGGCGATACGAGCGATCAGGGCATCCCGCTACCAGCCGCTGCCGAAAGACCGGGAAGTACCGGCGATCAAGACCTGCCGGACGTTTCGATTCAGGCTGGAGTCCGCGACCGCGGACTGAGTCAATCGAGCAGGCCGGCGGCGAGCTTGGCGGAGCGCAGCGTGTTGGCCATCAGCATCGTGATCGTCATCGGCCCCACGCCGCCGGGTACCGGAGTGACGGCCTTCGCGACCTCGCATGCCTCGTCGTAGTTAACGTCGCCGACCAGTCTCGATTTCTTTTCGCCATCGACCTCAGTCTCGATGCGATTGATGCCGACATCGATAACGACCGCGCCCGGCTTGATCCAGTCGCCGCCGACCATGCCGGGGCGCCCAACTGCGGCAACAACGATATCGGCGCCGCGCACCACCGCGGGCAGGTCCTTCGTGCGGCTGTGGCAGATCGTCACGGTGGCATTGCGCGCGAGCAGCAGGCTGGCCATGGGCTTGCCGACGATATTCGAGCGGCCGATGACGACCGCGCCAAGGCCCGACAGGTCCGTGCCCAGGTGATCTTCGACCATCAGCATGCATCCAGCGGGCGTGCAGGGCACGAATGCGTCCGCGGTGTCACCGGCTGTCAGCTTGCCGATGTTGATGTAATGAAAACCATCCACGTCTTTCGAGGGCAGGATCGACTGCGTAATGCGTTGCTCGTCCAGGTGATCGGGCAGCGGCAGCTGCACGAGGATACCGTGTATGTCTGCATCCTCGTTGAGCGATGCGACGAGATCGAGGACCTCCTCCTGCTTGACATCGGCCGGCAGCGAATGCCGCACCGACAGGAAGCCGCAGGCTTCTGCCGTGCGCTTCTTGTTGCGCACGTAAACCTGGCTCGCCGGGTCCTCGCCGATGATTACCACTGCGAGCCCGGGCCTGATGCCGTGGTCGCGCCACAGTGCCGCGGTTTCTTCCGTGATTTTCTCCGACAATTCAGCCGCTTTGGCCTTGCCGTCAATGCGAATAGCAGTCGCCATCAGTCGGTTTCCTCCAGGGGGCAAGCGCGCGCATGGTAACGCCGGCACCAGTTTGCGTAAACTGCGCCATGTACCTAGCACTATCGCAAGCGGAAGCAAACAATGACGGAATCCTGGCTGGAACGCTGGCGCGAGGGACGTATCGGCTGGCACGAGGAAGAAGGCAATGCCAGCCTCAAGAAACACTGGCGTGCCGAGGGCAAGCGCGTCCTGGTGCCGATGTGCGGAAAAACCGTCGACATGCTGTGGCTGGAGGAACGCGGCAACAGCGTCGTCGGCGTGGAACTCTCGGATATCGCGGCGCGGGCGTTCTTCAAAGAGAATGACCTGAGTTACACGGTCCGCGAGGGCCCGTTGCCGGCCTACGTGGCCGAGGACCGGGACATCACGATCTTCTGCGGCGACCTGTTCGAGTTCAGTGATGCGGGATTCACCGGCTGGTACGACCGCGGCGCGTTCGTCGCGACGCCGGCCGCGCAGCGCCCCGCCTACGCGGCCCACATCAATATGCTGCTGGCGCCGGAGGCCTGCAGGCTGCTGATTACGCTCGAATACGACGACGCAATCGCCACCGGCCCCCCGTTCTCGATATCCGGCGACGAAATTCGCCGCTACTGGCCGGACCTGCAGGAGATCGAGCGCTACGACGACATCGACAACGGGCCGCCGAAGTTTCGCGACGCCGGGTTGCAGGAGATGTTCGAGTCGGTCTGGCGCTGACGGCCGCTTCTAGATCCCCATCTTGGCGAGCAGGTCCGCGATCTCGCGGGTGATGCGTTCGGCAACCGGGTGCGTGGCGGCGAAACGGGACTCGAGCTCCCTCGCACTATCGCTCAGCGTGTCATCGCTGCCGGGCGCGATCTCGTCGAGGTCGTCATTGAGCTTGGACAGCAGTTTACGTGTCTCGGCGTCGATCTCACCCGTCGATTTCAGTTCCCTGTTGAGTTCCGCGAGAAGTGTGCGGATACGTTTACTGTTCAATAATCTGCTCCCGCAATGGCATCAGGCCACGTCTTCGATATCTTTCAAACGCAGTTCGTGCTTGCTGACCGGCAACTCGCGAATACGGATGCCCGTCGCGTCGTAAATCGCGTTGGTAAACGCCGGTGCGATAGGCGGCGTGCCGGGTTCTCCGGCGCCGCCTGTCTGCCCGCCGCCGTTGACGATGTAGGTCTCGACGTCGGGCGCCTCATCCATGCGCAGCATCCGGTAGTCGTGGAAATTCGACTGCGCGACGGCGCCGCCTTTTATCGAGATTTCTCCGTACAGCGCCGCCGTGAGACCGTAGGCGATGCCGCTTTCCATCTGCGCCGCAAGATTGTCGGGGTGCACGGCGAAGCCGGGGTCCACGGCGCACACGACGCGCCTGGCGACCGGCTTACCGCCTGCGATCTCGACGTCCACCACCTGTGCGACGATGGTGCCGAAGGAGCGGTGGATGGCGATGCCCCGCCCCATGTTGTCCGGCAGGGTCGCGCCCCAGCCGGCTTTCTCGGCGGCCAGGTCCAGCACCGCGAGGAAACGCGGGGAACCGGCGAGCAGTGCCCGCCGGTAGTCGTAGGTGTCACGCCCGGCGGCCACCGCCAGTTCGTCGATGAACGACTCCGTGAAGAATGCATGCAGTGAATGATCGACACTGCGCCAGAATCCCCACGGTACATGCGTTTCGCTCTCGCTGTAGGCGATAAACTGGTTCGCGATCGCATAAGGGATGTGCGGCGCCTCTTCCGGGTCGTGCTTATTGACGTAGAGGTTGTGCCACGCGACCGCATTCCCGGAGGCGTCGAGTCCGCCGCGGAAGCGGCTGATACTGGCCTGGCGGTAATGGTCGTGGCGCATGTCCTCTTCACGCGACCAGACAAGCTTCACCGGGTAGGGCGCATCCGCGGCGAGTCTCGCTGCCTGTATTGCGAAATCGTCGAAAGCGCGCCGCCCGAAGCCACCGCCCAGGTACTGGTTGTGCAGGACCACCTGTGACTGGTCCATGCCGATGGCTTTCGCAACCTGCTGTGCGAAGCCCAGCGGATTCTGTGTGCCGAGCCATAATTCGCAACGGTCGTCGTGTACCCACGCCGTGCAGTTCATGGGCTCCATTGTCGCGTGTGCGAGGTAAGGGACGCGGTATTCCGCTTCCAGCACCCGGGCCGCGGCATCCAGTGAGGCGGCCGCATCGCCTGCTACGAAATCGTCTGTCGCCTTGCCGACGGCGGCTGCCGAGTCGAGTTCGTCGCTGAACTGCTGGAATATTCCGGCCTGCGACGCGCCGCCATTGCCGCCGTCGCCGAACTCGACCGCAAGTCTGTCGAGCGCTTTCTTCGCCTGCCAGTAGCCATCGGCAATGACGACCACTGCGTCGTCGAGGTTCACGACCTTGCGGACGCCCGGCATATCCTGGATCGAGGACTCGTCCACCGACACAACGCGACCGCCGAAAATGGGCGCCGCTTTTACCGCCGCGTATTTCATGCCGGGCAGGACCGCGTCGATACCGAAATTGGCGGTCCCGTCGACTTTCGGTGGAACGTCTGAGCGTGGCGGTGATGTGCCCATGATGCGAAACGCATCGGGGCTTTTCAGCGCAGGCTTGTCCGGCAAATGCAGTTCCGCCGCTGCCGGCGCGAAGTGTGCGAACGTCGACTCGCGACCGCTGTTCGCGTGGCGAATCATGCTGTCGGCGGCGGTGAGTTCGCTAACAGGGACGCCCCACTCTGCAGCCGCCGCCTCCAGCAATACCGATCGGGTCGCGGCGCCGGTGACGCGCATGGCAACCTCGCCGGTCGTGCGAACGGAGAGGCTGCCGCCGGTTATCTGTAGCCCCATCATCTGTGTCGCGCGGAAGAACAGGCCGTCGATGGAATCCACGAGCCAGGCCGGGAAGTCCATACCGCCCGTCGAATAGCCGCGCGCCAGTGCGTAGTTCGCGAACTCCCTGTGAGCGGGCGCCTCCTCGAAGCGCACGGTCGACCAGTCGGCATCGAGTTCGTCAGCGAGCATCATCGCGAGCGCAGTATGTACACCCTGCCCCATGTCCGCATGCGGGATGATCGCCGTAATGGTGTTGTCCGGCGCGATCTTCAGCCAGACATCGAACAATGCTTCTCCTTCGGCGGCAACCAGCCCCCGCACCTTGTCCGACCGCTCGCCGCGGCGAATGGCAACGCCGAATACAACCACGCCGCCGGCGGCAACGCCGGACGTGATGAACGCGCGCCGAGTCCATTTACCCATTGTCGGTCTCCGCCGGCCGGGCATTAGCAATCGCGGCGGCAGCACGCTTGATGCCCTTGCGAATGCGCGGGTAGGTGCCACAGCGGCAGACGACGCCCGACATCGCGGCATTGATATCGGCATCGGTCGGTGACGGTGTGCGCTCGAGCAGCGCCGCTGCGGCCATGATCTGGCCGGACTGGCAATAACCGCATTGCGGGACCTGCTCGTCGATCCAGGCCTGCTGCACCGGGTGCAACCCGTCCTTGCCTGCACTGATCCCTTCGATGGTGGTTATCTGCCGGCCGACGGCGGCCGAAGCCGGCATTACGCAGGAACGGACCGGCTTGCCGTCGACGTGCACCGTGCACGCACCGCACTGCGCGATGCCGCAACCGAACTTGGTGCCGGTCAGACCGGCATAGTCGCGGATCACCCACAACAGGGGCGTGGACGGGTCCACGTCGAGGTCGCGGGACTCACCGTTTATCGACAAGTTGATCATTGATTCTCGTCTTCCGGGCTGCGTCGGGTCACGTTACTCCAAGGCATAACAGCGGGCAAGTCGTGCCCGGATGCCGCGCGGGCGTGCGGGTTCGGGCTACAATGCGGCGCTTCGATAGCGGCATCCGGGGGAGCGGGTGAGGCGATTTTTCAGGCAGGCGCGGGGCGCCCTGACATTCGGCGTTCTGACCATCAACACGGTGTTCTGGTTCATACCGGTGATGACTCTCGCTATTCTGAAACTCCTGGTCCCGGTCGCCGCCGTGCGCCGCGCACTGACGCGCTGGCTAATGTGGTGCGCCGAAAACTGGATCGCCGTCAACGCGCTCACGCTGCGGGGGTCCGGCTCACGGAACTGGCGCGCCGAAGGCGGCGAGACGTTGAGCAGGAACGGCTGGTACCTGGTGCTCGCGAATCACCAGACCTGGGTGGACATCGTGGTCCTCCAGGTCGCCCTGAATCGGCGCATTCCGCTCCTGAAGTTCTTCATCAAGCAACAACTCTTCTGGTTTCCGCTGCTCGGCCTCGGGTTCTGGGCCCTCGACATGCCCTTCATGAAACGCCACTCTCCGTCCTACCTGGCGCGCCATCCCGACAAGAAGGGCGCCGACCTCGAAGCGACACGCAAAGCCTGCGAGAAATTTCGACATACGCCGACCTCGGTGATCAATTTCATCGAAGGCACGCGCTTCAGCGAAGCCAAGCGTGTTGCCCGGCAGTCGCCCTACAGGTATCTCCTGCCGCCGCGCGCGGGCGGCATCGCCGTCGCGTTGTCGGCGATGGGCGAAGTCTTTGACTGCATCCTCGACGTGACGCTCGTGTATGCCGATGGTCCGCCGAAATTCTGGGACATGGTGTGCGGTGATCGCGTCGACGTGATCGTTGACGTCCGCGCACTGCCCATCGACCCTGAGATCGTCGCCGGTGACTACCAGAATGACCGCGAATTCCGCCGCGAGGTGCATCGCTGGCTCGGCCGGATGTGGCAGCAAAAGGACGAGCGGATCGCTGCAATCAAGGGCCGCAACGCGTAGACTGTAGCGATTACTTTGCTGCGGAGGGCGCAATGGCCGACAGCCGCCATTACGACACGGTCGCCTTCGATGTGCGCGACAACGCGACTATGCTGTTTTTCGCAACGACTACAGAAACCGGTGATATCGACGAGTACCTGCTGCTCGTACGCACTATCGAGGACGATTTCGAGGAGTCGATGCACGTCGAGATCAACGACAGGCAATTCGGCGGGCACGAACTGCTGAAGGAAGCGGAACTCATCGGAAACATGCTGACACTCAGGTTCAACAACGCGGTCGATGCCCTGGACGGGGCGAGCGAACTGGCGCTGACGTTCACCGAAACGCAGGAGAACCTCAACAGTGTCGAGGCCGGCGCGTTCCGTGTGCTGGGCGATGCACTCAAGGGCGGCAACGCCTGAGTTACAGTCTTTACATCCTGCGCTGCGCCGACGGCAGCCTGTATACGGGCATCGCGATCGACGTTGTCCGCCGCCTGGAGGAACACCAGAAAGGCGTGCGCGGCGCGAAGTACCTGCGCGGCCGCGCGCCCCTGGAGGTCGTGTTCGAGCAGGTCGCCGGCGACCGGGCCGAGGCGCAACGCCTGGAACATCGCGTGAAACGGCTCAGCAGGGTCGAGAAAGAGGCGCTGATCGGCGGCGACCTGTCGCTGCTGCAGAGCGCCGAAGCCTGAGGCGCTCAGGCGTCCGGCGCGTCCTCGGGGTAAAGCAACAGCGGTTCGCCGAAGACCGGCAGGAACAGTTGCGTGTCCCGGTCCCAGGTATCGCGTATGTCCTGCAGCCACCCCGCGGTCCTGACAAAGTTGTCGATCAGCTTCGGCGGCAACACGATTTCGCCGAACGGACGCGTCTGGTCTTCGAAGTGCACCGGGAATACGCGGGTCGCACCGGTCGAGGTCACCAGTGCCTGCCAGTAGCGCTCGGTGTAGTCGCGCCCGAGGCTCTCCAGGAGTCCGACGCCGAGCATCACGACGTCGGCCTGCACGTGGTCGAGCGCGCCTTCCTTGTAGCCTGCGCTGCCCTGCACGATGGTCGTTCCCTGCGGGTGCGAGATCACGATTGAGTAGCTGCCGCCCTCCCGCCAGGCCGTAATCGGGGCGGGTAGCTCGATCGGCTCGTCCACGGTCCCGGCTAGCGGCACGTCGCCGCGCAGGCCGATCGGCGCATGCCGCGCCGCTATGAGCGTGATCGTGAAGTCGCCGAAGCTGTAAGGCCTGTCAGGCTCGGCCACAACGATCTGGTCTTCCGGGACGCCGTAACCGCGGGCGACATTCGCGGTGGAATCGGAGCCGAGGATCGATGCGCTGCTGCGCAGGGCGACCGCACCGACATCCATCGCATGATCGTAGTGCGAGTGCGCGGGAACGATGGCGGCGAGCCGTTGCATCGCGTATTCGTTCATTACGTAATTGATCATCGGGGCGTCGCAGTTCACCGGCCTGCCCGTAAGCGACTCGAATAGCGTCGGACGCGATATGAAGCCGTCGACCAGTATCTGCGTCTCGCCGTCATCGAACAGCAGTGTCGTGACGCCCAGCCACGTCGCCGTCACCGCATCGTCCGGCGGATCGTTGACGACCTGCGGGTGCAGCCCGGTATCGGCGATGTCGGCGCGCACCTGCCAGGCCCAGATCACCATCGCGGCGAGCAGCACGAGCAGGCCGGCGATAGTGACAACCGCGCGCCTCGCAAAGCGTTTCACATCCTGGACCGTGACCCTCGGCATCGCGCGAAGATACCATCAACCTCCGCGTCGGGCACCGCCGGGATGGCCGGAATCGAATGCGGCCATCAGGTCACTCGTCTAGGCGTTAGCTGCTACTCGCTCGCCGGGGCAGCCCGGTTCTTCGCTCGCCGTGAAATCCACCGGCTTGCCGGTCTCGAGCAGCGTCTTCAAACCCGCGATCACGTGCGGCCAGCCGAAGGCGACCATCGTCGCCGTTGCCGACCCCTCGGCCAGCCGGTCGTGGATCACGGTCAGGCGTGTGCCCGCACGAATTGCTTCGAGCCTGAACGTTACCAACGACGCGGGATCGTCAGCCGCATCGGGATTGCGCAGGAACCGCCAGGTATAGGACAGTTCTTTCGGCTGCTCGGCGGTGACAATCTCGCCGGCGACGCCCACGCTGTCGTCGGGATTGAGGAACTCGATCGTCGCACCCGCCGTGAAGTCGCTGCGAACGCGGGTCGCGTGCCAGTACTGCTCGGTGAATTCCGCGGTGGTCAGGCCCTCCCAGACGCGCTCCGGCGGGGCGGCGATCACGGTCATGTAAACGAATTCGCTGTTACTCATTTTCGTTCTCCTGCAATGCATCTCTGAGATTGAGGATGGCTTCCGCACGCGGGCCCGAGTAGCGGTCCAGCCAGCGGCGGCCGATATCGGCGATCGGCAGCGGGTTCAGGTAATGCAGTTTCTCCCGTCCCTGCCAGCGGCAATTGACGAGGCCTGCCGATTCGAGCACGGCAAGGTGCTTCGCGACCGACTGCCGTCGCATGCCGAGCCCCTCGACCAGTTCCGACAGCGTCTGGCCCTGCTGTTCCAGCAGGCGGTCGAGCAGTGCGCGTCGGGTCGGGTCGGCAAGGGCTTTGAAAACGGCGTCCATGATTTAAAATGCAGCCAAATGGTTGCCTTTTATTATGCAGCTAATAGGGTGCATGTCAAGTGGCCTACTGGCCGGCTGCGAACCTGGCGAGGTATCCGGTCAGGGGCGCGAGGTAGTTACCCATGGCGTAGCCGAGCAGCGCCATCAGCACGGAAACGGGCACGAGACTCGGTTTGTGGTGGGCGGCGACAATGGGTGCCGACGCTGCCGCCCCGATATTCGCCGCCGAGGCGATGGCGACGCTGTGTACGTCGACGCGGAACAGCCATGCGCCGGCGAGGCAGAACGCGCCGTGGATGAAAATCCAGATGAATGCGCCAAGCACGAATGCGGGGGCCTGCGCGAGCCCGGCGATTTCGGCACGTGCGCCGATCCCGGCGACGAAAATGTAGACCAGCGCCGTCCCCATCGCGGTGGAGTTGGGCAGTCGTGAGACCGGCGTCGCCGACAGCAGCAGCGCGACCGTCGTTACCAGCAGGATTCGCGTCGTCGATTCGCCGAACACGGGCGCAAGCGGCTCGATCGTGGTGCCGATCCATTGCGAGATGCCGGGAGCCAGCGCGATACCCATCCAGGTGATACCGATGACGATGGCGGCAAGGAATACGTACTCGGGCATGGTGGGCGGATGCTCTTCTTCGACATGGTGTTCGGCGGCCGCTTCCATGGCGGCAAGGCGTTCGGCAGGCACCCGCGCCCAGGCGTTGAAGCGATCCGCGAAGTTGCGTGACATCAGCAACAATGGCAGCCACACGATGTAGACCGCGTTATCGGCGATGACGGCGAGGCCGAACAGCTCGCTAGACGTGCCGAGCATTTCTTTCGTTGCCGCCATGTTGGCCGTGCCGCCGATCCAGCTGCCGGCGAGGGCACCGAAACCGGTCCACGCGTCCTCCGACAACCAGCGATGAACGATCATGTAAGAAACCACGCCGCCGACCATCACGCCCGCCGTTCCCATCAGCATGACCAGCACGCCTTTGCCCATGATGCGCACCACTGCCGGCACGTCGACCTTGATCAGCATCAGCACGATGAAGGCCGGCAGCGCGTAAGTGCTCAGGCCGCTGTAAACGACGGACTTGTTCGGGATAATGGACGCGCCGCCGATGTCCACGTTGCTGAGAATCACGGGCGTGATGTAGATGAACAGCAGCGGCGGCAAGTATTGGAACAGTTTCGCGCCCGTCGCGTGCTCGAGAAAGAAGAAGAAGCCTGCAACGGCGCAAAGGATGGCCAGCACGCCAATCGGCGAGGAAATCAGGGCAGCGGTTTCAGGCATGCGTGGCGGGTCCGGAGGCAACAAAGCTCCGGAGTATAGAACCTATCTCAAGATCGTTCATGGCCGAGACGCCGGCCTCCGGATCGTCGAATCAGGTGAAGCCCAGCTGGGAGGCGTGATCCTTGCGTGTAGCCTCGTCCGTCAGGGCCGCCGACCTGACGGTCATCCAGGCAGCGTCCCAGTCCTCGACCTTGCTCGGGCCGAAGACGAATTTCGCAATGTAGCTTTCGAGCTGGCTGACGCGGATGACATTCTTCGGCGGTGCCGAAGTGAATTCGACGGAACCGGTGAATATGACGAGATTGGCGACGGGCACTTCGGGAACGACCTTCTGCAGTGCGCGGGTGCGGCCTTCGTTCTGGATCAGCGGATTCAGGAAACGGCGACGCATGACGCCGTCGACGTTGGTCCACTGCGGCTCGTCGGGTTCACCGAAGACGACGCCGTTGTAGTGCTTCGTCTGGATGCAGAGTATGCCGCCGGCCGTCAGGATGGCATGGTCGATCTTCGCAATGCCGCCGTAGGCGCCCGGCAACATGAAGTCGTGCAGCACGTCCTTGCTGCGCGCCGCCAGCGCACGCCGGATCCTGTATTCACCCAGCCGTGATACGAAATAGTGGGCGACCTGGGTCGCAGCCCTGCGGAAGATCAGCGTCAGGAACAGTGCGCCGCCGATCGTGAACATGAACACCGCGGGGCCCACGCTCGTTATCCCGGTCGCAACGGCCTTCTCCGCCGCGACCGCTGGCAGCGCGATCAGTGGCAGGCTGGTGAGCAACGATCTTAGGATCCTGAGCATGTGGCTAGGATAGGCCCGATTCACGGGGAAGTTAACGTAATGCGTCACGTTTTTGACCGCTCCCGGCCCCCCGGATAGGCGAGGTAATGACCTTCGATTTCGGCCACGCCGATCGGGGTGCCGTAGACCCGGCTCAGCAGGTCGGGCACCAGCACGGCCTCCTTCGGGCCGTCCGCGGCGACTGCGCCGCGGTCGAGGACGACCACGCGCTCCACTTCGGGCGGAATCTCGTTCAGGTGATGCGTCACGATGATGATGTTGCAGCCGTCCCTCGCCAGTGCCCGGACGCGTGCCAGGTAATCGAAGCTCGCCGCGAAATCCAGACCGGACGTCGGCTCGTCGAATACCAGGGTGTCCGGGCGATGGACCAGCGCCCGGCCGAGCAGGCAGCGGCGCTGCTGCCCGGTCGACATCGACCCGAGCGGAGTGCCGGCAAGCTCCGCGATACCGAGTTCGTCGAGGATGCCGTGGGCGGCGGCGATTCTGTCTTCGCCGATCTTTTGCCGAAGGATGCCGTGTACCCCGATACTGGAAAGGAAGCCCGACAAGACGACTTCGAGCGCTGTCGTCGAGGGCCGGTAGCGCTGCTGCAGGTCCTGGGACACGATGCCGATGTGGCGGCGCAATTCCCAGACGTTCCATCGTTCGCGGCCGAGGATGCGCAACCAGGATCCTTCGCGCTCCACCGGGTACAGTTCGCGGTTGATGGTCTTCAGCAGCGTCGTCTTGCCGGAACCGTTCGGGCCGAGTATGGCGACACGCTCGTGGCGGGCGATCGTGAGCGTCAGATTATCGAAGACGCGGGTGCTGCCGCGCCAGATCGTCGCGTTGCGGATATCGATGAGTGGCGGCTCTTCCATTAGCGGTGGCCGGGCGTCTCACTCCTGGCGGCGCAGGTCTTGCTCGAGGATCGACTCGAGTTCCCTTGCCGCGTCTTTCGCCGACTGGATCAGCTTGTCCTCCGAGTCCTGCAGCGCGTATTGCTCCATGAGCAGCTTCTCGTCGGCCTCGCGGAAGGTGCCCGAAATGTGCCGGACGTCTTTGTCGCTCAGGCCGAGCGTGGTGAGAACGCTCTCGCCCATCGCAAGGCTCGAGAGCAGCGTGTCGCGGAAGATGTGATCGACGCCGACGTCCATGAGTTTGTGGGCGTGGCGGCGATTGTGGGCGCGCGCGATGATCTTGAGATTCGGGAACTGGCGCTTCGCAGTCTCGGCAATGTGCAGTGACGTCTCCATGTCGGCCGTGGCCAGGACGAGTATCTTCGCGCGGCCTGCGCCCGCGGCGCGCAGCACCTCGGGACGGGCGGCGTCACCGAAGTGCACGCTGTTGCCGTAACGCCGCACGATATCGACCTGCGAGGAGTCGATTTCGAGTGCCGTAAACGGCTTGTTGATGCTCTGCAGCAGCCTTCCTACGATCTGCCCGACGCGGCCGAAGCCGGCGATGATGACCTCGTGATCTTCTTCGGGGATGTCGTCGAACTGCGGCGACTCCGGTGTGGCGAGTTTCGCGCCGAAATGTTCGTTGAACAGATACACGAACGGCGTCAGCAGCATCGATACGGCGACCGCGAGTACCAGTTCGTCGATGAGTTCCGCGGGCACGAGGCGCTCGCGCGCCGCCAGGGCGAAGAGTACGAAGGCAAACTCGCCCCCCTGCGACATGACCGCGGCGAGACTCAGCGCATTGCGCCGGTCGCACATGCCGAAAAGCCGCGCAAGGACGACGAGTACCACGGCTTTCGACACCATGAGCCCGGCGACGAACAGCAAGATTCTTCCCGGCACTTCCAGCAGCAGGTTGACGTTCACGGACATACCGACCGCGATAAAGAACAGTCCGAGCAGCAGGCCCTTGAACGGCGCGATATCGGCTTCCAGCTGGTGCCGGTATTCGGAGTCGGCCAGCAGCATGCCGGCGATGAACGCGCCGAGCACCATCGACATGCCGGCGAACTGCATCAGCAGTGCCGAGCCGATGACCACGAGCAGCGCCGTGGCCGTGAACAACTCCGGGATTCCCGCGGCCGCGACGGTGTTGAGCGCCGGCTTCAGCGCGAGGCGTCCGCCGACGATCAGTAACGCGAGTGTTCCGATCATGATTCCGACTTCCGCCGGATCGAAGCCGCCATCGAGACCGGCACGGGCACCGAGCAACGGCAGCACCGCGATAAGCGGGATGACGGCGAGGTCCTGGAGCAGCAGGATCGAAAAGGCTGCCCGGCCGTACTGGGTGGCAAGCTGTTTCTTCTCCGCGAGCATCTGCAGGACGAACGCGGTCGATGACAGCGCGAGGATCAGGCCGATGACGATCGAGGTCCCGGTCTCGAGGCCATACAGCCACGCAAGGCCGGCGATAAGCGCCGCGCTCGCCACGACCTGCGCGGTGCCGAGGCCGAATACCATCTTGCGCATGACCCAGAGGCGGGCCGGCTTGAGTTCCAGGCCGATGATGAACAACAGGAACACGACACCGAGTTCCGCGAAGTGCAGGATGTGCTCCGGCTCGTGGATGAACCCGAATCCGAAAGGTCCGATCAGGATTCCCGCACACAGGTAACCGAGTACGGAACCGAACCCCAGGCGCTTGCTGATCGGCACACTGATGATCGCCGCAAGCAGATAGATGATGGATTCCTGGAGAATGGTCACGCGGTGGCTCCCGAGGTCAGCGCCAAGGAATCCGCAGTGTAATCGCAGCCGATTGAGGTCGCGAGTCCTTCGACAGGCGGCGTTTTTCTATTACACTGGCCCAAAAGGTCCAGGATCGTTCTATGAGTGACTGCACACCGGGGCGCCGCGCGATCGTGGCGGTCCAGCTGATCATGCTATGCGTCGTTGCCGCCTGTGACCGCACGGAAACGGGTTCGGCAGCGGACGTGCAGAAGGCTGCCGTCAAGAATGTCGAGGCGATGGCGCGCGAACACGCGGACGATACCGCCGAGCCCAGCGAAGCAGCGCTGGCCGAGCCGCAGCAGGCGGTGACCGCCGAGCGACTTGCTTACGCCGAAGTCGGCGACGAACTCGTTTACGGCCACTTCGCGTTTCCGTCCGACATGATCGAACCGCTACCGGCGGTCATCATGATCCACGAATGGTGGGGGCTGAACGACAATATCCGGTCGATGGCGGAGCGGCTTGCCGGTGAGGGATACATTGTCCTCGCGGTCGATCTTTTTGGTGGCCAGGTAGCGACGACTCCGGAGTCCGCACGGCAGTTGATGATGCGCGCGGTTGAGAATCGCGATTCGCTGACCTCGAACATGGAGCAGGCTTACGCGTTCGTTACGCAAACCGCGGGCGCACCGCGCGTCGCCTCGCTCGGCTGGTGTTTTGGTGGCGGCTGGTCGCTCAACACGGCAATGCTGTTCCCGGAGGATCTCGATGCCGCGGTGATCTACTACGGCCAGGTGACGGACGACGAATCCAGGCTCTCGCCCCTGCAGGTGCCGATCCTGGGTTTGTTCGGGTCCGAAGATCGCGGTATCAAGCTCGAGTCTGTGCGGCGCTTCGAGGGTGCGCTGGAGCGCCTGGGCAAGGATTACGAGATCCAGGTCTACGAAGGCGCCGGCCACGCGTTTGCCAACCCGAGCGGCAATAACTTCAATGCCGAGTACGCCGAAGACGCCTGGAACCGGACGCTCGATTTCCTGAGCGCCCATCTCGGGAAAGGACCGACCTAGTCGACCGCGGGCATAGCTTCGGCGGCGGAAGCGATGCAATCCACCCTGATGTCGAGCGGTTCCGCAGCGAACACGATCGACTGTTCTTCAACGCGTGCGCATCGCAGCGAGGCCTGCGCGGTCAGCGCCGACGCAAGCAGGATCGACTCGCCTTCCGAGACGGGGTCGACACAGAATTCCCGCAGTGCAAAGGGCGCCAGCTGGCTTGCCGACACGCGCATGGTTACGTCAACAGTCGTCGTGGCCTGTAATTCCTCGCCACGCACGGTGGTTCGCGTGTCCGCGATCGTGACCGACAGGGACTCACGCTGACCGCTTTCCGCGCAATGCGGGGAAAGGCTCAGCGCGAACTCGAGCTCCGGCAGGTGCACGAGATTGCGGCCGCCCTGCTGGACCGTAAGCACGGCCACGGCAGGTTCGGCGCTGATCTGGAGCCTGTCGGCCTCGACGAAGACGAGGTACAGGCCGGGCAGCAGAATGAAATGGGTCAGCATGCAAACTCTCTCCTGCGGGAACGGTCGAATTATAGGAAATCGATTGGTGGTAATCTCCATCGCAACCGAATCTCCGGGAAATCGCATGATCCGTAAAGCTGCGCATCTTACCTACAGGACGGCCCGCCGCATTGCCGTGCTCGCGGTCGGCTCGACGGTTGTACTGCTGGGCATCGTAATGCTCGTTACGCCGGGGCCGGGCCTGGTCGTCATCCCCGTGGGCCTTGCCATACTCGGCATCGAGTTCGCATGGGCGCGCTTGTGGCTGCGCAAGGTGCGCGAAAGCATCAGCAACCAGGCGGCAAAAAACCATGCGTCACGCGCGCAGAGACATCGCGATCGCGTGCAGGGCTGAGTCTCGGTATCCCTAAAAAAGAAGGCGCCGGAGTGCTGTATTCGATACTCGATTCAGCGGGCCGATCCGACACGGAGCGGACTCCGGCGCCCAGGTTTAGCGGCAGGGGGGTGCCGCCGGACCTTCCTGGTCCTGATACGCCGGCGATCCTGCCGGCGTTGTGCGAGGCGGCTTGCTGACCGGGCTGTAGGGGGGAGAGATACCCGGTCGCGGTCCACCTCAGGGGGTTCGTTGCAACTGCAGGGTCTCACCCCTCACAGTCCATTCTATTTGCGGCCAGCCGTCCCGATATCAAGTGGGGCGTTGCCGCGTTTGTGTGCAGTTTGCCCCTCAGGCGACGGTGCTCGCTGCCGCGAACATGACGCCGAGCAGCAAGACCAGCATGCCAGCCAGTGCGAGCCCCTCCTCCTTGTAGTTCTTCATGACAGTCACTCCTTGTGGTTGAGCCGGTAATCCTTGCGGGCCGGGTAGTACTAACTACCAGTTGTTAGTGCAGGACTCGTGCCAACCCGGAAAATGCTTATAAAATAATGACTTATAAAAAGGGCTTACTTACGAAAAATCGTAAATAACGAAAAATCGTGACGCCGATTACGAAATTTCGTATAAACTCGCCCGATGAGCAGGAATGACGACTACCAGTGGCTGTTTCGCAAGGCTCCGGCGATGGCCACGGCCATCGGCGAGGACGGCTGCTACCTCGACGTCAACGACGCGGTCGAACGACGGCTGGGCTACGCACGCGACGAGATGATCGGCCGCAGCCCGCTCGAATTCGTTACCGAAGAGAGCGCCCGCCGCATCCAGGAGGAGTTTCGTCCGGCATTGCGCCGCACCGGCAAGCTGGAGAACAAGCCCCTGAGTTTCGTGTCGAAATCCGGCGAGGTCGTCGACTGCATGAGCGATGCGATCATCGAGTACGACCCCGAGGGCCGCTTCGTGCGGACGATCGCCATGTACGCCGAGGTGACCGACCAGGCGCGGGCCGCGTTCAAGTACCGCGATCTGTATCGCCTGACCCCGGCGATGCTGCATACGCTCGATGCGGGCGGCCATATCCAGACGGTCACCGACCATTGGTTGCAGAAGCTCGGTTTCACCCGCGAGGAGGTCCTCGGGCGGCCGATCACGGACTTCTACAGCGACGCAGACCGCCGCCGTTTCTCGGGCTCCCGGTTGCAGGAGGCGATCAACCGCGGCGAGTTCACCAACGTCGAACGGCAAATGGTCACTAAAGACGGGCGCGTGCTGGACATCGTCATGTCGTCCATCACGCACCGCGACAGCCGGGGTAAGGTCGACCGCATGCTGGTGGCTTCGAAGGACGTCACCGAACGCAAACGCACCGAGCGTCGGCTGCGCCGCACGCTGGCCGAGAATGCGCGGCTTCGCGAGGAACTGGAGCAGGAGCGCGATTATCTCAGGGAAGAAGTCAGCGTTGCGATGAACATGGGCCGCATCGTCGGCACCAGTCCGGCGCTGCGGCGCATGCTGAAGCAGGTCGAAGCGGTCGCGGATACCCCGGCGACGGTGCTGCTGCAGGGCGAATCGGGTGTCGGCAAGGAACTGGTCGCGCACGCGATTCACGCACGCAGTCCGCGTGCCGAAGGACCACTGGTCAAAGTCAATTGCGCGTCCATTCCGAAGGAGTTGTTCGAGAGCGAATTCTTCGGCCACGTCAAAGGTGCGTTCACCGGCGCCCATCGTGACCGGGTCGGCCGTTTTCAGCTTGCCGACGGCGGCACGATATTCCTCGACGAAGTCAGCGAGATTCCCCTGGAGCTGCAGGGGAAGCTGCTGCGCGTCCTGCAGGAAAGCGAATTCGAACGCGTCGGCGACGACGTCACGCGCTCCGTGGACGTGCGTGTGATTGCGGCGACCAACCGCGACCTGGAGCAGCACATCGTCGATGGCAAATTTCGCGAAGACCTTTTCTACCGGCTCAGCGTGTTTCCTGTCGAGGTGCCGCCATTGCGGGAGAGGGGCGAGGATGTTATTCAGCTCGCACAGGAGTTCCTCACAAAGACCTGCAAGGATTTCGGTCGCGAGCCGATGACGCTGACGCGCGGACAAGCCAACAAGCTGCGAGCCTACGACTGGCCCGGAAACGTCCGTGAGCTCAAGAACGTTATCGAGCGCGCGGTAATCCTCTCGCCGGGCAACGTGCTGCGGCTCGAATCGCCCCTGCCCGAGGCGGCCTCGAGCGGCGCGGACGAAGTGTCCGGGACGCCCGCCGCCCCCGAATTTCTCAACGAGCAGGAGATGCGCGAATTTCAGAAGAAGAACACAATCGCCGCACTGAAACAGGCGAACTGGCGGGTATCCGGCCCGGGCGGTGCAGCCGACCTGCTCGGCATCAAACCGACGACCCTTGCGGACCGGGTCCGCACGCTCGGCATCAGGAAGCCGGTCCGGACGGGCCGCGCATGAGGCGTGCGACGATCAATCGGCTCCTCGTTCTCGCAGGCATCGTAGTCTTTGCGATCCTGTTCCGTACCCTGCCGGTCACGGACTGGCTGGAGCGGCTCGCGCGTCTGAATGAGCAGCACCCGGTCGCCGTTCCCCTGGCCTACGTCGTCGCGGTGACAATCGCGACGGTTGCGCTCTTTCCCGGGTGGATATCGATGATGCTGGGCGGGCTGCTGTTCGGCCTGCTGCCCGGGCTGCCGTTCGCATTGCTCGGGATTACGGCAGGAGCGTTCGGCGCATTTCTCGCGGGACGTGCGCTCGGACGCACATGGGTCGAGCAGCGCCTGGGAGACAACCTGAAATTGCAGGCCCTCGACGAGGCCGTGAACGCGCAGTCGTTCTACATCGTCTTCCTGACCCGCTTCGCCATCGTTCTGCCATTCAACGTGCTGAATTACGCGTTCGGGCTGACGCGGGTTTCGGCCGTGACCTACGTGGCGGCCACCGCGCTCGGCATGTTGCCTGCCGTGCTCCTGTACGTTTATCTTGGCACTCTCGCGGATGATTTTGGCGCTGTCCTCGCCGGCGATGTTCGTCCGGCTAGCGGTGCGTACTGGATCGCGGTTGTCGCGATTGTCGCAATTGCCGCGATCGTCTGGATCGTGCAACGGGCGGCCAGGCGTGCGTTGCAGCAACAACAACTCGACTAGCAAAAGACCACTTATGAAGTACAGGCCAGTTCTCGGCTTGCTGCTGTTCGGCAGCCTGGTGTCAATCGCGATGGCGGAGCCGGCCGAATTGCCCGAGCCGGTGCGCAGGATACTCGACATCCGCAAGGTGCCGCACGACTCGCTCAGTGTTTTCGTGCAGGACGTCGACAGCGGGGAGGTGATCCTCAGCTGGCAGGACGACGTGCCGCGCAACCCGGCTTCGACGATGAAACTGCTGACGACGCTGGTGGGCCTCGACACGCTGGGCCCGACCTACACGTGGACCACCGATGTCTTCGCACTCGGAGAGGTTAAGGACGGTCGCCTCGACGGCGACCTGCTGATCCGCGGTGGCGGCGACCCCTTCCTGGTCACGGAACGCGTCTGGCAGCTGCTGCGGCTGGTCCGGCAGGCCGGCATTCACGCGATCGACGGCAACCTGCTCATCGACGACAGCTACTTCGAGGTCCCGGCACACGACCCGGCAGAGTTCGACCGCCAGCCGCTGCGCGCTTACAACGTGGGCCCGAATGCGCTGCTGATGAACTTCAAGGTCGTGCGTTACTGGTTCGAGCCGGACCACGACCGCAATGCGGTACGGGTCTGGCTAGATCCGCCGCTGGAGAACCTGCAGGTCGAGAACAAGCTGGCGCTGCGCCGCGGTTACTGTGGTGGTTACCAGCGCGGTATAACGATCACGGCAAACGAGGCGATCGACAAGATGATCTTCAGCGGCCGTTTCCCGACGGGCTGCAAGAGTTATGCGATGGACCGCACGGCGCTCAGCCACAACGAATTTGCCTACGGCCTGTTCATGTCGGTGTGGCGGGAATCCGGCGGCGTGTTCAAGGGCGGCTGGATGAATGCGAGGGCGCCCGAGGACGTCGAGCCGATCGTGTCGTTTCAGTCGTTGCCGCTCGCGGAGATCATTTCCCGGGTCAACAAGAACAGCAACAATGTGATGGCCCGGCACATCCTCTACACCCTGTCGGCCGAAGTACTGGGGCCGCCGGGCACGGAAAGCGGCGGTCGCAAGGTCATCGAGAACTGGCTCGCCGATACCGGCATCGAGTTCCCGACGCTGCAGCTGGACAACGGCGCCGGGCTCTCGCGCCAGGCACGGGTTTCGGCGCGCGAGTTCGGCGCGTTGCTCGAGTTCGCCTGGCGCAAGCCGTACATGCCCGAGTATCTCGCGTCGATGGCCGTTTCCGGACTCGACGGCACGCTGAGACGCAAGTTCGACGATGCCGAGCTGACCGGCCAGGCGCACCTGAAGACGGGGTCGTTGGACCATGTCGCGGCAATTGCCGGGTACCTGCAGGCGAAATCGGGACGGCGCTTCTGCGTCGTGATGCTGCACAACCACGAAGACGTACACCGCGGACCGGGTGAAGAGGCCCAGGTGGCGTTGCTGCGCTGGCTGTACGAGCAATAAGTGTAAAGACTTCCGACGCTGCTGTAGTACACTCGCGGCGGGCAAGGGAGGACCAGATATGCGATTAGTGATCGGGGTGCTGGCTCTGCTGCCGATGCTGGCGGCCGCGGAGACGGGCTATGTCACCGACCGATTGATGCTCGGCCTGCACCAGGCCGAGGACACCAGCGACCGGCCTTTCCGGTCGCTCGAGAGCGGAACCCGCTTCGAGGTGCTGTCGCGGGACCGCCTGTACGCGCGCGTGCGGCTCGAGGACGGCACGGAGGGCTACGTCAAGGCCGCCTACGTGGTCTACGAGCCGCCGGCCAAGCTGATCGTCAACGAAACCCAGGCCGAGGCCGAGCGCCTGAGCGCCGAACTCGCCGAGGCGAAGGCGGCGTTTGCGGAGCCGGCCGCTGCGATCGATTCGCTGAAAGCCGAAACCGCGACACTCAAGTCCGGGCTGGAGGCGGCAACGGCGCGCGCCGACGAACTCGCAGAGGAAAACGCACGGCACCAGAGCCGCGCGGAGCGCTACCAGTACAGCCTGCCGTACACGTGGGTGGGCGGCGCTATCGCCGTCTGCCTGATCGCCGGTTTTCTCGCCGGCCTGTGGTGGGTCGATCGCAGCAGCCGCAAGCGCCACGGCGGCATTCGGATCTACTAGGGCCTGTTAACGCCAGGGTCCGCCCGCTTCAGGCGCCGACCGCCTTGCGCTGCTCGGCCGGTTCCGCCGTGTCGGAGCAGCCACCCCGGACCGGCAGTTCCGCGTCGGCATACAGCCTGTTGATGTCTTCCTGTGAGCGGGCGTGGCGCATTTCTTCGAGCTGGGTGGCGGTAATGTGGGGCGCGAACAGCTGCGCGAAGTCCAGCATGTAGCGCCGCATTACCGCATCCTTGCGGAAGCCGATCCACGTGGTACTGCGCGGGAACAGGCCGTCGGCCTCGATAGCAGTGAGGTCTTTCCTGTCGTCGCAGTCCTCGGCCATGCTCGCGACGATGCCCACGCCGAGCCCCATGCGCACGTAGGTCTTTATGACGTCCGCGTCGCGTGCCGTGAAAACGACATCCGGCTCCAGTCCCTCGTTTGCGAACGCCTTCTTCAGCGACGACTGCCCACCGAAGCTGAAGACGTAGGTGACCAGTGGATACCTGGCGAGATCGTGCAGCGTGATCTTGTGCTTAAGCCGGGTCAGCGGGTGGTCGTTCGGCACGAGAATCTTGCGGTCCCAGCGGTAGCTCGGGACCAGCAGCAAGTCGGCGAACAGATCGCTTGCGCCGGTCGCAATCGCGAAGTCGATTTCGTTCGCTGCGACCATGTCGGCGATCTGCTCGGACGTTCCCTGGTGCAGGTTCAGGCTGACACGCGGGTAACGCTTGCGAAACTCCCTGATCACGTCCGGCAGTACGTAGCGCGCCTGGGTGTGGGTGGTCGCGATCGACAGCGTGCCTTCTTCCTCGTGGAAATAGTCGGAGGCGAGGCTGCGGATGTTCTCCACTTCCTGCATGATCAGGCGCGCCCGCTCGATAACCTGGTCCCCGGCGGCCGTGACGCCGCCGAGACTCTTGCCCTTGCGGGTGAACAGCAGTAGCCCGAGTTCCTCCTCGAGCAGCTTGAGCTGTTTGCTCACGCCGGGCTGGGACGTATACAGTCGCTCCGCGGCGGCCGTGATGTTCAACCCGTTGTCGACGATCGCCAGCAGGTATTTGAGTTGTTGTAGTTTCATTCGAGCGACAGTAATGCCTTCGATTTCAGGATTTTGACCACGGGCATTCCGGTTCGTTTCCCATATCGCTGCAAATAACGCATTTGTCTAAGATTTTTCGACGTACTTGAAAAATCGCCGGTTTCCTGCCCGGAATCCCCCTGCCATGGGCGTTACATATAACACAATGGCATAAGGTTCAGGATAATCGATTTATCCGGGCGGCGATGAAAACGCGGCTTTTTCTGCTATACACAGTGCAGCAAAACCAATAACAAGGACCCACGGAATGATCTACGACAATATTCTGCAGACCATCGGCAACACACCGGTCGTGCGCCTGAACCGCATGGGCCCCGACAACGTGGACATCTACGTAAAGGTGGAGTCGTTCAATCCGATGGGGTCGGTCAAGGACCGGCTCGCGTTCGCAATCATCAACGACGCACAGGAGGCCGGCGACCTTGCACCAGGGCAGACGGTCGTGGAAGCGACGTCCGGCAACACCGGGATCGCGCTGGCAATGGTCTGCGCCGCCACCGGGCATCCCTTTGTCGCCACCATGGCGGACTCGTTTTCGGTGGAGCGCCGCAAGATCATGCGCGGCCTGGGCGCGAAGGTCATTCTCACGCCCGCGGCAGAGCGCGGTTCCGGCATGGTCAGGAAGGCGGAGGAACTGGCGGCCGAGCACGGCTGGTTCCTGGCGCGGCAGTTCGAGAATCCGTCCAACCCCGAATACCACGCCAGCACCACCGGGCCCGAGATCCTGAAGGATTTCGCGGGCCGCCGCCTGGATTTCTGGGTCACGGGTTACGGCACCGGCGGCACGATGTCCGGAGCCGGGCGGACCATCAAGGCGGCGCGTCCCGAGGTGACGATCGTGGCGACGGAGCCGGCCGGGGCGGCACTGTTGCGGGGCGGCGAGTGGAACCCGCACAAGATCCAGGGTTGGACGCCGGACTTCATTCCGGGCGTCCTCGACCGCGATATCTACGACGAGCTGATGTCGGTGACCGACGAACGGGCTATCGAGGTCTCGCGCGAGCTGGCCGCGAAGGAGGGCATTTTCGCCGGGATCTCGGCGGGCGCGACGCTGGCAACGGCCCTCGATGTGGCGGAAAAGGCGTCCGCCGGCTCGGTAATTCTCGCGATGCTTCCCGACACCGGGGAGCGCTACCTGTCGACACCGCTGTTCGAGGGTGTCGAGGAGGAATCCGACGACGCCTGGCTCGCGGCGCTCTGAGGGGCATGCCCCTGGGAATTTTGCCGAGTGCCCGAGGAATACCGGTTGCCGCTGCGCAGGCCGCGCGTAATGGACTGAAAGCACAGAAAAAAATAGTTTCTGCTGAGACTTGAATCACAGCCTCCCGCAGCCGCAAGTGGCATGCTTTCAAGCCCTGTGAGCGACGGAAACGGCCGTGCCGGCAGAGATACACACGCTGACGACAAAAAGGAACTTCGACAAGGCGGTAGACCTGCTGCAGTCGCTGGTCCCCCGGGCGGAGTGCTTCTGCTTTTACGGCCTCGACCGGAGCTGCCTCTGGAGCAGCGACGGCGCTGACGACTACGAAGTCAATGAATTCGTCACCGAGCTGCATGCGGACCTGCTGGTCGGGGACCACCCGGAGGCGGAGTTCCTGCGGCGCACACTGAAATCCGGCCGCACGCTGCTGGTTCTGCCCGTGCTGATCGCCGACGGCGACGTACTCGGGTTTCTCGTCGTGGTTTTCTCGCGGAATTCCGGCAAGTCGTCCTGGTTCAACCCGAGCCTGCTCAGTGACATCCTGTCGCCGGCGGTGGCGGTCATTGCCGAACGCCTGAGCATCGACTACCAGCTGCAGGATGCCGTCGCGCAGAGCAAGGATGTCGAGAAAGAACTCAAGCTCGTCTACGAGGTCGACGAGAAGATCCACGGCCAGTCGGGCAGCCACTCCAGCCTGGCGCAGCTCGTCGGCCACAGTGGTCGATTCCTTGGCATCGCCTACAGCGTGCTGCTGATGCCTTCCAAGCGCATCCGTATCAGCGCGACCCATTCGACCTGGAAAGACGTCAGGCGCAAGGCGGTGGACCGCTACCTGATTGACCACATGCTGCCGAAGCTGGAAGGTAAACGGTCGCCTGTCGTGTTCGAGATTCCGGCCGTCGAGGGTGGAGATACCCCCGCCGACCAGGGCTACCAGACGCTGCTGTGTCCCGTCATGGACAAGCAGGGCAACGTCGAGGGCATGATTGCGTTGCTCGGCCGGGTCAACGGCGAGCCGTTCACCACCGCGCACCGGCGCTTCATGTCGCACATCGTGCGCAAGGTCGAATACGTGATCGAGAAATCGTTCGATGCGATGACAGGCCTGATGAACCGCTCGGGCTTCGAAGCGCAGATGCACGAGGCGTGGAAGGGCCTCGAGTCCAAAGACGACGCCCACCAGGTCGTGTATTTCGACCTCGACAACCTGCAGCTCGTCAACGACACCTTCGGGCGCAAGGCCGGCGACGAGGTCATCGTGCGATTCGCCCGGTTGCTGGACACCGACCTGCCGCGCAGCGCCGTGCTGTCGCGCCTTACCGGCGACGATTTTTGCATCTTGTTGACGCATGCAGACGCGGACCAGGGGCTGGAGCTGGCTCAACAGGTACGTGAGAAAGCACAATCGCTGCGCTACCTCGAAGGGGACAGGTCACTGCAGATAACCATCAGCATCGGGGTCGCCGAGTTCAACCGGCGGTCCGGAGACGAGGGTGCCTCGCTCACTGCGGCCCGCATGGCCTGCGAAGCGGCGAAAGACCATGGCCGCGATCGCATCGAGGTTTACGACGATGCTAACCAGAGCATCATTCGACGTCACGACGACATGCAGCTCGTGGCGCAGATACAGCAGACCCTGGATTCCGACGGGTTCGTGCTGATGGCGCAGCCGATCTCCAGCCTGACGGGCAAGTGCAGTGTGCCGCGTTACGAGATATTGCTGCGCATGAAAGACGACGCGGGCAGCGCCGTACCCTCGTCGGCGTTCTTCTCCGCGGCCGAGCGCTACCAGCTAATGCCGCAGGTCGATCGCTGGGTGGTGTCGAAGACGATTGCGAGTCTCGCGGAACATCCCGACATCGTGCGCGATGCCGGTGCGGTCTTCTCGGTAAATCTCTCGGGGCAGTCGCTGTCGGACGATGACATCCTCGAGTTCATCGAGCAGGAAATCGAGGAAGCCGGCTTGCCGGCGACCTCCCTCGGTTTCGAGGTGACCGAGTCCGCCGCCGTGTCGAACCTGGCCAAGGCGCAGCAGTTCATCAGCGCGCTCCGTGAAAATGGCTGCAGCATATCGCTCGACGACTTCGGCGCCGGGCTCAGCTCGTTCGCCTACCTCAAGAACTTCGCCGTGGATATTCTCAAGATCGACGGTGGCTTCATTCGCGACATATCGGACAATCGTATTTCCGAATCGATGGTTGCTGCTATCACGCAGGTCGCGAAAGTCATGGATCTGGAGACGGTCGCGGAGTACGTCGAAAACGAGAAGACACGCAAGCTGGTCGCTGAACTCGGCGTGCATTACGCGCAGGGACACGCAATCGGCAAGCCGATGCCGCTCGAAGACGTGCTCGGAGATCTCTCAGTGCGGTTGACGAGCTCGACCGCCTGATTCAGAAGACGCCGGCCTCCAGGCCCGCCGCCATGGTCAATCCCAGCTCCTCGCACTCGGCGAGTCGAGCCGCATCGAAGTCGCCGGCGATCAGCACCGGCTCCTGAACTTCCCTCACCGCGAGTCCGTTGAGAATACGCCGCACGCTCGTGATCGCGCCGGTTCCGTCGTTGCCGGCGCGCACGAACAGCGCGTACGGACGCGCGTCGATCCTGTTGACGCAATCGTAGAAGCTGCGGTCCAGGAAGTACTTCATCGCCCCGCTCATGTAGCCGAAATTCTCCGGCGTGCCGAGTACGAAAGCATCGCACCAGAGCAGATCCGCCGCCGTCGCTTCGAGCGCGGTGCGGGTGCGGACCTCGACGTTGTCGATGTCGGGGCTGCGTGCACCTCGAATGACGGCGTCCGCCATCTGCGCGGTGGTGCCCGACTGCGAGTGATAGACGATCAGCAGGTGTTTCGTGTCAGACATGGTCCTGACCCGGATTGCGGGAGCAACAGTTTATCGCGAGCATGGCCGCACTTTCGCTAGACTGCAGGCGATGGCTATCGATGATGACAGACTGGACGGGCTGCCGGAGACCTTGCGTCCGTCCGTGAGCCGCTGGTTCGAGCGGCTGGAGGAAATGCACGGCAGTCAGTCCCTGGGCGCCGACGTCGAGGACCAGTTGCTGCGCGTCATCGCCGCGAGTGAGTTCGCCGGCAAGGTCCTTCTCACGGACTGGCCACACTGGTGCGGCCGGCTGGAGCAGCTGTCATCGCGAGCCGGTCCGCAGGAGCTGGAAGGTCTTGTCGACGACCCGGCCCTTCGCGAACTTGGCATCGACGAGGTGAAGTCGCGGCTGCGGCGCCTCAGGCATCGCTGCCTGCTGGGCGTCCTGTGGCGCGAAATCGCGGGGACGGCCACGCTTGAAGAAACGCTGGCCGCGCTGTCGGAGCTTGCCGATCAGATGCTGGCCGTTGCGGGCCGCTACGCGCAACGGCAGCTCGAGGAGCGCTATGGCCGATTCAGGGACAGCGACGGTGCGCCGATCCCGCTGGTCGTGCTGGCGATGGGCAAGCTGGGCGGCGGCGAACTGAACTTCTCGTCCGACATCGATATCGTGTTCCTGTACCCGGCGGACGGGGAGAGCGACGGGCCGCGCAAGCTGAGCGGCCAGCAATATTTCACGCGCCTGTCGCAGATGATCGTGGCCCTGCTGGACGAGCGAACCGCGGACGGCTTCGTTTTCCGGGTCGACACCCGTTTGCGGCCGTTCGGCGATAGCGGGCCGCCGGTTACCAGTTTTGCAGCCCTCGAATCCTACCTGTTGCAGCATGGCCGTGACTGGGAACGCTACGCCTATATCAAGGCGCGCATCGTCGGCCAGCCGCCGTCGCCCGAGGTTGCGGGGGAGCTGTTCGAGCAACTGGTCGTGCCGTTCGTCTACCGCCGTTACCTGGATTACGGCGTGTTCGAGTCATTGCGGGAAATGCATGCGATGATTGCGGCAGAGGTGAAACGTCGCGACCTCGCGGACAATGTGAAGCTCGGTCCGGGCGGGATTCGGGAAATCGAATTCATCGTACAGTCCATGCAGCTGGTTCGCGGCGGGAATCGCAAGGAACTGCGGCAGCCATCGCTGCTGCGCGTGCTGCCGGAGCTTGAAGGCGGCCGGGGACTGGAGCGAGACACCGTCGTGCGCCTCCGCGAAGCCTACGTGTTCCTGCGGCGCATCGAGAATTTCATCCAGGCGATGCGCGATCAGCAGGCGCACGACCTGCCGCGGAATCCCGCGGATCGCGACCGGCTGTGCGTGGCGATGGCGTATCCGGACTGGGCGTCGCTTGCGCAGGATCTCGACGACCATCGCCACAATGTCACGCGCGAGTTCGAGGCAATTGCCTTTCGCGATGGCGACACCGATGCCGGTGGCGAACTCGAGAGTCGCTTCGGGGCGATGTGGAACCGCGGCGCCGCGGCGGAGGAATGGGCGAAGGCATTTTCGGGACAAGCGCAGGCTGCCGAACTCGCCGCATCGGTGGCGGCTTTTCAGCACGACCCGTCCACCCTGAAGATCGACGCGATCGCAGGTGAACGGCTGCAACGTTTCATGCCGCGCCTGCTGGCGCTGGTGGTGCAGTGCGACGATCCCCCGCTGGCACTGGACAGGACATTGTCAGTGATCAATCGCGTCCTGCGGCGCAGCGCCTACCTGTCGCTCCTGAACGAGAACCTGCTCGCGGCGCGCCGGCTCGTGCGGTTGTGCGAGAGCAGCGCCTACATCGCCTCGCAAATCGCGCGTTACCCGGCCCTGCTGGATGAACTGCTCGAACCGCGCGTCGAATCGGAGCGCATCGAGAAAGCCGAGTTCGAGGCGGAGATTGCAGGCCGCTTCACGCACCTGCAGGCGTCGGACAGCGAGGCGCGCATGGAAACGCTCGCACAATTCCAGCGCGCCAGCCTGTTCCGCATTGCGGTCGCCGATTTCAGCGGTTCGCTGCCCATCATGAAGGTCAGCGACAGCCTCACCTTTCTCGCGGAAGCGGTGCTGGACTATGCGCTGGAATCCGCCTGGCTCGATCTCACGGCGCGGCATGGGGTACCCCATTACGAGATCGATGGCGAGCGCCGCGCCGCCGGTTTCGGTGTCATCGGCTATGGCAAACTCGGCGGCCTCGAGCTGTCCTACGGTTCCGACCTGGATCTCGTGTTCCTGCACGACTCGAGGGGCGGCCGGCAGGTGACGGACGGAGACAAGCCGCTGGACAACGCGATGTTCTTCGGTCGCCTGGTCAGGCGGCTGGTTCACTTCCTCACAACCCAGACGAGTTCCGGCGCCATGTACGAGATCGACACGCGCCTGCGGCCGGAAGGCCGCAAGGGAATCCTCGTTACCAGCACTGATGCGTTCGAACGCTACCAGGAGCAAAACGCCTGGACCTGGGAACACCAGGCCCTGTTGCGGGCGCGGCCCGTTGCGGGAAGTGCCGCGGTCGCGAGGGACTTCGAACGAGTCCGGGCGCAGACGCTGATGTCCCGGGTCAGGCTCGACACGCTGCGGGAGGACGTCGTGTCGATGCGCGCACGCATGCGCAAGGAGCTCGACCGCAGTGGGCCGGAGCGCTTCGATCTCAAGAACGGGCGTGGCGGGATCGGCGACATCGAGTTCATCGTGCAGTACCTCGTGCTGCGGCACGCGGGCAAGTACCCGGCGGTGATTCGCTACAGCGACAACATAAGGCAGATTGCGGCGCTGGCCTCGGTGGGGCTGTTCGATATGCAGACGGCCGCACGGCTGCAGCGTACCTATCGTGAATTCCGGCGGCGCCTGCACCACCTGACGCTCAACGACCATCCGCCGAACGTCGACGACGGCGAGCTGACCGCCGAGCGGGATTTCGTTGCCGCCGTCTGGGACCGCCGACTCGGGCCGGAGCTGTCGTAGCGGGCGTCGCGGGTGACAGCGTATAATCGCCCACTTGCAACGAACGCTACGGATTTTCCAGTGACAGCGAGAGCAGGCACGATCGACCAGAACCTGATAGCCGCGAATGCGGAGCACCGTTACACGGTGCGGCAGCAAGACCTGCCGCTGTCCTGCCCGATGCCGGGCATGTATCTGTGGAATTCGCATCCCAAGGTCTACCTGCCGGTACAGGAAACCGGCGAAGCCGTGTGTCCCTATTGCGGCGCGGAATACCGGCTCGAGCAGGACGACTGAAGCGGGCCGGTGAGGAGCTGAGCTATGTACGTAGTCACCGGCGGTGCCGGCTTCATAGGCAGCAATCTCGTCCGTGCACTCATTGCGCGCGGTTACGATGACGTTATCGTCGTCGACGATCTCGAGGACGGCCACAAGTTCGTCAATATCGCGGACCAGCCGATCGCCGACTACCTCGACAAGGACGAGTTCATCGAGCGCGTCGAAACGGACGCGGCGTTCGGCGCCTCTCTGACCGCGATCCTGCACCAGGGCGCGTGTTCCGAGACGACCGAGTGGGACGGCCGCTACATGATGCGCAACAACTACGGCTATTCGCAGCGGCTGCTGCATTTCTGCCTCGACAGGAAAATCCCGTACATCTACGCGTCGTCAGCCGCGGTTTACGGCGCATCGCTGGCGTTTTCGGAGCATCCCGATAACGAGCTGCCGCTGAACGTGTACGGCTATTCGAAACTGCAGTTCGACCGCTATGTCCGGCGCGTCGCGGCGAGCCCCGGCAGCCAGGTCGTCGGCCTGCGCTATTTCAACGTCTACGGCCCTCGCGAGCAGCACAAGGGCTCGATGGCCAGTGTCGCATTCCATTTCAACAACCAGGTCATAGCCGACGACGAAGCCCGCCTGTTCGAAGGCTCGGGCGGTTACGGCGATGGCGAGCAGCTGCGCGATTTCGTCTACGTGGACGACGCCTGCGCCGTGAACCTGTGGTTCCTGGAAAATCCCGGCGTTTCGGGCGTATTCAACACCGGTACCGGCAAGGCGCAGCCGTTCAACGACGTCGCCAAAGCGGTGATCGACTGGCATGGGCACGGCCGCATCCGCTACATACCCTTCCCGGCGCACCTCGAGGGCGCTTACCAGAGCTTCACGCAGGCCGAGCTGGGCAAGCTCCGCGAAGCGGGTTGTGACGTCGAGTTCCGGCCGGTCGAGGTCGGCGTGAAAGACTACCTGGATCAGCTCTCCGGCTGAACCGATGACGCTGCCGGCAACACTGATCGTCGGACCATCGTGGGTCGGCGACATGGTAATGGCGCAGGCGCTGTTCATCTTCCTGAAGGAGCGCAACCCCGACAACGTCATCGACGTGCTGGCGCCGGCCTGGTCGCTGCCGATCGTAGCGCGCATGCCCGAGATTCGCCGCGGCATTGCTGCGGAAACCGGGCACGGTGAATTCGGGCTCGGCAAGCGGCGGCGCATCGGGTACTCGCTCCGTGACGAGGGATACGATCACGCGATCGTGCTGCCACGCTCGCTGAAGTCGGCGCTGATCCCGTGGTTCGCGCGCATACCGAGGCGCACCGGATTTCGCGGCGAATCACGCTACGGGCTCATTAATGACGTACGGCCTTTCGACCGGTCCGTCCTCGACCAGACGGTGAAACGTTTTGTCGCGCTCGGCCTGGAGCTCGGCGAGACGCTGCCCCCTATCCCATACCCCGTCTTGACGGTCGACGGCCGGAAGCAAGCCAAGGTCATGAGCAGGCTCGGCATCGCCACCGGGCGGCCCGCAATCGCCGTCATGCCCGGCGCCGAGTACGGACCGGCGAAGTGCTGGCCGCTCGACTACTTTGCAGAGCTGAGCTCGCTGCTGGCAGACGAAGGCTTCGATATCTGGGTGCTCGGTTCCGACAAGGATGCGGCGGCGGGCGAACGCATCGCGTCCGCGAGCGGTGCGCAAAATCTCTGCGGCCGCACGTCTCTCGAGGACGTGATCGACCTGCTCGGATACGCGGAACAGGCGGTCAGCAACGACTCGGGCCTGATGCACATCGCCGCCGCCGTCGGGACACACGTGCACGGGATCTACGGTTCCTCGTCGCCGGCGTTCACCCCGCCGCTTACCGGGCAGCGCGATATCCACTGGCTCGAGCTCGACTGCAGCCCGTGCTTCGAACGGGCCTGTCCGCTGGGGCACCTGCGCTGCCTGAAGGATCTCAGCGTCGAACGGCTCTACCAGGCGATTACCGAGACCCATCGTCGCCGAAAAGGCGTCTAAAAGTCGTTAAACGCGCGCATTTCTGCAAGATACCCTGGTTTGGCGGTCGCGTTGGTCCTTTCGGGGACAGATAATTCCTGTACGAAGTTGGGACGTATATGGCGACTAAAAAGCGCGAAAAACGCCGAAAAACCGAAAAAATGAGAAATAGGGTCCAAGATCTGTCCAACGGAGGCGGCCTTGGGCGGTCCGCTACGACTCGAGGCGCGGATTTCGTCGCCAAAGTCAGGCAAATTTAGGCTTAAAATCGGCAAAAATACCGATAAATGCGAAAAAAAAGGCTATAACTTCGTAAATTGACCAAAAGTCGAGGACCGGGCGCCTGCACTGCGAGTGCAGTGCTCGGGACGGGCTCGAGAGTCGCAATGTTGGTGATAAAAAGACATCAAATTGCGTAAAAGTCGTCGATTTTGCCTATAACGTCACTTATTGTGATCAGCTGCATCGCTTCCGGGTGGCGCACCCGCTGGCCCCACGGGATGTCGGCCACGCGCCTGCCGAGGTACTTCTGGACCGCATCCGGGTAGCGATTGACGCACAGCTGGCGCGACCGGTACGGCCCGGTCCGATCGGGGTTCGAGGTCGCATACAGGCCGATGACCGGTGTGCCCGCCGCGGTGGCCATGTGCGCGGGGCCGGAGTCCGGGCAGATCACGACGTCCGCGGCGCAGAGCAGTGCGAACAGCTGTTTGAGCGAGGTCTGCCCGACCAGGTTCCTCGCGCCGGTCTCGGCCGCGATGGTTTGCGCGTACTGGCTCTCGAGGGGTGAGTTGCCGCCCGTGAGCAGCACGTTCGCCGCCAGGCGCTCCTCCAGGTAGCGCACCACCGCAACGAAGTGCTCGACCGGCCAGTTGCGGAAATTACGGCTGCGCTGGCTGCTGCAGGGACTGATCACGACCGTCTTCGGAACGACGTGCTGTTCGGCGAAGGCGCGCTCGGATTCCGCGACCGGGATATCCCAGCGCAAGTCCGTCGGCTGCGCACCGATGTGCCGCGCAAATCCCATCATCGCCTCGAGCGCATGCTCTCCTTGCGCAGCCGGAATGCGCTCATCGGTAAACAGCCACTGGAAGTCGCGTGCCCGCGCCTTGTCGAAGCCCAAGCGTACCGCGGCGGGCAACTTGCGGCAGAGCAGGTTGGCGCGCATCGATGCGTGCATGCACAGCGCAGCGTCGTATCGCCTGCCGGCCAGTTGCTGCCCGACATCGCGGTAGGCATCGAGGCCTTTGGATTTATCGAAGGTGATAAACTCGATGTCGCCTATGTCGCCCATCAGGCTTGCTTCGGTCTTGCCGATGAGCCAGGTGATGCGGGTGTCGGGCCAGTTGTCCTGGAGATTGCGAATGACGGCGAGCGCGTGGCAGGTGTCGCCGATCGCAGAAAGTCGAAGGACGCAGATGTTTTCGGGCGCAGAGTTTGCGAACAAGTGAGACAAGTCGATAACAAGGGACGGAAGCGTTGACCGAGACCGTCGAGAAGACCGCGACCGGCGCCATCCTATACGATAAGGCCATCATCAACCAGATTTCCGAGGATCGCTTCGAGCCGGCTGGCTGGCTGCACTCCGAACCGCTGAAGGGTTCACACGGCTCGGGCGGGCGTGGCAGCACGATGTACGTCGGCAATATCCCGCGGCAGTTCGTGCTGCGCCACTTCATGCGTGGCGGCCTGGTCGGCAAGCTTGTTCGCGACCGTTATCTGTGGACTGGAGAGGACAACACGCGCTCGTTCCTCGAGTGGCGGCTGCTCGCAAAGCTGGCCGACAACAACCTGCGCGTACCGAGGCCGGCCGCTGCCCGCTACCGCCGCCACGGGCTCACTTACACGGCCGACATCATCACCGTGCGTATCCCCGCGGTAACTCCGCTGTCGCAGTACATCGCGGTTCGTTCACGCGACGAGGAGTTCTGGCGCGTCACCGGCGCCGCGATACGCGAATTCCATGCCTGTGGCGTCTACCACGCCGACATGAATGCCTACAACCTGCAGATCGACAATGCCGGCAGGCTATGGATGCTCGATTTCGATCGCGGCCGGCTGCTGCCGCCGGGCGCCTGGCAGCAAAAGACCCTGGGCCGGCTGCGTCGCTCCCTCGTGAAGATCAAGACCCTCGATCCGCGCGTGCACTTCGACGAGGGCAACTGGGCGGCGCTGCTCGACGGTTACTTCAGCGCATCCAGGTCGGCGTAATAGTCGTCGTAACCGTCCGGCAGGTTCTTGAATTTCCGGTGTATCCAGAAGTACTGCTCGGGGCAGCTGCGGATATGGTCCTCGAGCGCGCGCAGGTATTTCTTCGTATCCTCCACCGGGTCGTCGCCGGGAAAATCCTGCAGCGGCGGCAGGATGGTATGGACGTACGTGCCGTCGTCGAGGCGCCGCGGGAAAAACGGCAGCGTCACCGCATCGCCGAGGCGCGCAAGCGTCGAGGTGGCCGTGGTGTGCATCGCCGGCACGCCAAAGAAGGGAATGACCGCAGATCCCTTGCGATCGTAGCTCTGGTCGGGTGCGTACCACACCGGCCGTCCCTTGCGGAGGCTGCGGACCATCTTCTTGATGTCGCGTTTCTCGATTGTTTCGTCCGCCGAGCGTTCGCGGCCCGTGCGCTGTAGCTCGGTGATGAACTCGCTGCGGTTCTTCCGGTAAACGGCGTCGAACGGCGGACAGTTCATTGCCAGCAGCCTGCCGGAAATCTCGAGCGTCGTGAAATGCGCGCTCAACAGGATGACGCCCTTGCCCCGGTCGAGTGCCTGCTGCAGATGTTCGAGGCCTTCGAGGCGCGCGATTCTCGAATGTGCCCGATCGCTGGCCCAGCGGCCGAGCCCCATCTCGATCACCGACATGCCGAGCGCCTCGAAGTGGCGCGATGCCAGCGCGTTACGTTCTGCCGTCGTCAGTTCGGGAAAACACAGCTCGATATTTCGACGCACGACGGCACGGCGGCTGCCGGGAAGCCGCTCCGCGATCCTGCCGAGCACGCGGCCGACCGCGAGCGCGGCACGATGCGGCAACAAGCAGAGCAGGCGTAATGCCGCCATTCCCAGCCAGGTCGGCCAGTAGCGGGGTGCCCGGAAATGATGGAGTGGCCTGCGGTTTTCGCTCATGCAGGGCATGAGCTTAAGCGAAAATGACTATCCGGCCCTAGTCTTTATTCGGACATTCCGTCGACGTAATCGTCGCTCTTGCCGCTGTCCTTTTTCGCAACGGCCGGCCCGGTCTCGTCGACAGGCGCTTCTGCAGTCGCGATACCGACGTGAAACGCCGCGAATCCGGGCATGACGACCTGGTTGCGGGCCATGCCGATGATGCGGCCCGAATACGGCGAGCGCACTTCGCTCTGCGCATTGCTCATCGGGTCGGTGATGGTGCCGAGCAGGTCACCCCTGCTCACGGTGCTGCCGAGACCGACGTCCGCCAGCAGAATTCCGCCACTGTCGGCGCGAACCCAGGAAGACCGGTAATAGACGGGCTCCGGATCGCTCCACAGGCGCAGCTTGCGCTGCATGCCGATGGCGCTGATCAGGGTCTCGATGCCCTTGACCCCGTGCTTGACCTCATTGAGCTCGAGCACCGACGGACCGCCGGCTTCGAGCGTTACTGCAGGGATGCCAGCCTGCGTCGCCGCATAGCGCAGCGTTCCTACCGCGGGCGTGCTGTGCAGGATGACCATGCCGCCGAGGCCCTGCGTCAGGGTGACGACGTCGGGGTTGCGCAGGTCGGCACGGATCTGCGGCAGGTTGGCGCGTTCGAACGAGCCGGTGTGCAGGTCGATCAACGCGTCGCAGTGCGCGATGACGTTGGTGAAGAAGGAATACGCAATGCGGGCCGCCGCGCTGCCGGACGGATTCCCCGGGAAGTAGCGATTGAGATCGCGTCGATCCGGGAGATACCGGGAGCCGCGACGGAAACCCTGCACGTTGACGATGGGCACGCCGATGATCGCACCCGATAATTTCTCGGCGCTGATGTCGTGCATCACCCGCCGCACCATCTCGACGCCGTTGAGCTCGTCGCCGTGGACGGCGGCAGTAAGGCACAGGTTCGGGCCGGGTAGCGCACCGTTGATCGCCAGCACGGGGGTCGATACCGGCACGCCCTCGAACAACTCGGTCGCGGACCAGGACAGGCGCATGGACGCGCCCGGCGGAATCTCGGCGCCGAGCAGATGCAGCGGTTCGGCGGTTCCTTCCGCGGCCGTTACCGCCTCCGCGAGCGGCACATCGTGCGTGTGCCCCGGAACGGCTTCGACGAACTCCTCGACCGCGGCCGCGACCTCGCTGGAACGCGAGTCCTCGTCTTCGGTCGTATCGTCACGGATGTCGGTGCCGTTGTCGGCAGGATCGACCGCCACTTCGCCCGCAACAGACCAGCTGCCAGCGCCTGCCAGCAGCAGGGTGGCTGCGACTAAACACAGGGTTCTATTGAGAAAATGAGTGGTCATGGTCGGGAAATGGCATCCTTGCTCCACCCGGGCCGCAATTTGCCGCGGCCGGCAAAGCTCTTTAGCATCACCAAAACTACGCCGGATTCCTTATTTTTTCTGTGAACTAATCAAGAATTTGCGATTGAAACTTGAACTGATCTAAATGGCAAGAAAAAGTCGAATTTTCTGCGTTTTGCTGCTCTTTATGGGCCTTGCGGCGCAGTCCGTGCATGCAGAAGAGACCTTTCCGCTCCCCGCGGAATTACAGCCCGACGTCGATTTCTGGGTGTCCATATTCACGCATTACGGCACCGACGAGGGCGTGCTGCACGACAATCGCAATCTCGCGGTGGTGTACGAGCGCATCGATATGCCGTCCGGCATCAGCCGCCAGGAGCGCAACCGGCGTGTCAAGAAACGCCGCGACGCCCTGATCCGCATACTGCAGACGCTTGCCGATGGCAAACGTGACAATCTTGGCGCGGAAGAGGCGCGTGTCCTGGCGCTGTGGCCCGAGGATGTCAGTAATGACACGCTGCGCGCCGCGGCACGACAGATCCGGTATCAACAGGGCCTGTCCGACCGCTTTCGCGATGGACTGCGGCGCTCGGGGCGCTGGCGCGATTTCATCGAAGCGGAGTTCAGCGCGCTGGGGGTCCCGGTCGAACTCGCGGCGCTGCCGCACGTGGAATCGTCGTACAACCCGGATGCCCGCTCGCACGTCGGCGCTTCGGGCATCTGGCAGTTTACACGCAGCACGGGCCGTCGTTTCATGCGCGTCGATCACGTGATCGACGAGCGCAACGACCCGTTTGCGGCGACCCGGGGCGCGGGCCGGCTGCTCGCCTACAACTACTCGATCACCGGTAACTGGCCGATGGCGATAACCGCCTACAACCATGGACTGGCCGGCGTGCGCCGTGCGATGCGGATCCATGGCGACACCGCTTACGTCGATATACTGCGCAATTACAACGGCCGCACGTTCGGTTTCGCTTCGCGAAATTTCTACGTCGCTTTCCTCGCCGCGAAACAAGTCGACCAGGATCCGGAACGCTATTTCCCGGGATTGTCGCGCGAGTCGCCGACCGCGTACGCTGAGCTGAAGTTGCCGGACTACGTTGCCGCTGAAGACCTCGCGAGTGCACTGGGCGTGTCGACCCGCGATATCGCGCAACACAATCCCGCCCTGCAGCCCACGGTCTGGGAGGGCAGCAAGCATCTGCCGCGCGGCTATTCCATCCGTTTGCCAAAGACCGTGCTGAACGGTTCTGCGGACACGCTGCTGGCGGCCATGCCGAAGGACAGCTGGCGGAACGAGCAGCTTCCCGATCTGTTTCACACCGTCGCGCGCGGCGACACCCTGTCGGAGATTGCGGAGCGTTACGATACCCGTGTCTCGACGCTGGTTGCGCTGAACGGCCTCGGGAGCCGCAACCGGATCCGTGCCGGGCAGAAGCTACGCTTGCCTGCCGCGGGCCCGGCGCCGGAAGTGGTCGCGATGGCGAGCGCGGCGCCCGAGCCGGCGGAGGCCGAGCAAGTTGCGCCTGAAGCGGTCGTGGAAGAAGTGCCACAGGTCGAAGAACACGAGCCCGCGGCGCTGGCCGGCGAGGTCGTGGCGACCGTGGCAAGCACGCTGCAAACGGCGCTGCTGTCGGATCCAAGCGACTACACGGTGGCAGACGACGGCACGATCGAGGTACAGCCCCTGGAAACGCTTGGCCACTATGCCGACTGGCTCGGTCTCAAGACGCAGCGGTTGCGCGACATCAACGGCTTCGCGTTCCGGACTCCGGTGGAGGTCGGGCAGCGCATCAAGCTCGAGTTCAGAGACGTCGATGCCGAACAGTTCGAGAATCTGCGTGTCGATTACCACCGCAAGCAACAGGACAGCTTCTTCCGTACGCACATCATCACCGGCGTGCAGGAACACACGATTCGCCGTGGCGAGTCGGTCTGGATACTGTCGCTGCGCGAATACGATGTGCCCGTCTGGCTGTTCCGCCAGTACAACCCGGGGCTGGACCTGCACAGGATCGCGCCCGGCGACACGGTGAAGTTCCCGGTACTCGCGCCGACCGGTGAGTCGTGATGGACCACCGACTGCGCCTGACCGCATTCCGGGTGCTGCCGTTGCTGTTGCTCACGATCGCCGCCGCGGCCTGGTTCAACGAGGTGCAGCAGGGCGGGCCCTACGTACTGCGCAACCTGCTGCCACCCACCGTGCTGCTGCTGCTCGCGGCGATCGCCGTTTGGCGCGGCGGCGGCAGGTGGACCGGCAGGGGCTGGCGCTGGCCGCTCGGTCTCGCCGGCTTCGCGATCCCCGCGCTGGGCCTGTCGCTCTACCTGCACTACGCTTACTCGGTGAACCTGAACGGCATGTTCGACGACGCGGAGCAGCCGGCCCGCGTATTCCGTTTCCTGCCGGCCTACACGCTGGTCGCGGGCGCCATCGGTTTCAGTATCGGCTGGATCGTGGGCAGGAACGTATGATGTGACGCGGCTCTTTTTTCACAACCCGCTGTTTTGCTAATCTTTGCTCCGGACCTGTTAGGAGGATCACGAATGCCGGGACGACTGCGGATACTGTGTGCATTGAGCGCTCTCGTGCTGGTGGCGAGCGTCGTTCCGGGCATGCAGGGCGGCGCACGGGCAAACGACTTTCCGATCGCCGACAAGGTCCTGGTCGAGAAGTCGAAGCGCAAGCTGCACCTGTTGAAGGGCGGTGTGGCGATCCGCAGCTTCGACATCGCACTTGGCATCCGCCCGGTCGGTGACAAGGAGAAGGAGGGCGACTTCAAGACGCCCGAAGGCAATTATCTGCTCGACGCGAAGAACCCTGACAGCGAGTTTTTCCTCGCCATCCACGTGTCCTATCCGGATTCGGCCGACCGCGCCGAGGCTCGCAGCAAAGGCGTCGATCCCGGCGGCGCGATCATGATTCACGGCCAGCCCAACGATCCCACGCGCTCGGAGGCGTATTATCGAACCCGGGACTGGACCAACGGCTGTATCGCCGTGTCGAATTCGGACATGATCGATATCTGGCTGATGACGGCAGACAATACGCCGATCGAAATACGCCCCTGACCTTCACATTGATGCGGAAATTGCATGACCGAAATCCCCACGGTTGACGCCGAGGTATGGCCGGAAGGCAGCCTCGAGGTCCTCTCGCAGTTCGAAGTCGACCAGCTTCGCGGCAGCGGCGAGGGCGGCCTGTATCCCTTGTTGCGTCGCTGCATGCTCGCGGTCCTCAATTCGGGTAGCCAGATGGACGATACCCGCGCGGTGCTGGAACGTTACAAGGGCTTCGATGTCGGCTTCATCCAGCAGGACCGCGGCGTCAAGGTGTCCCTGACCGGCGCACCGACGGACGCCTTCGTCGACGGCAAGATGATCCGCGGCATCCGTGAACTGCTGTTCGCGGTGCTCCGCGATATCGTGTTCACGCGCAACGAGATCATCGCTGACCCGCGTTTCGATCTCGATACCACCGGCGGTACCACCAATGCCGTGTTCCACATCGTGCGCAACGCGCGGCTGCTGTTGACGCCGGCATCGGTCAACGTCGTCGTGTGCTGGGGCGGGCATGCCATCAGCCGCGAGGAATACGACTACACCAAGCTCGTCGGCTACGAACTCGGCCTGCGGGCGATGAACGTCTGCACGGGCTGCGGACCGGGCGCAATGAAAGGCCCGATGAAAGGCGCGACCATTGGCCACGCGAAACAGCGTATC
>Ga0209536_100000847_pt1 | contig 50725 bp, 40 predicted proteins | sample DeeMarSeWOR28_12_FD_187461 | JGI IMG/M metagenome (GOLD analysis project Ga0209536, IMG submission 187461) | Marine sediment microbial communities from White Oak River estuary, North Carolina - WOR-2-8_12 (SPAdes) (version 2) | ecosystem: Environmental > Aquatic > Marine > Intertidal zone >...
TACAATAATTGATGAGATGATTGTACAAAAACCATTTTACACAAGTGTTCCCGATATTCCCTCACGCGGAAGGTTTTCTCCGTTTCTCTTCAAGGGAATTATCTTCAGCACGGGCGGATACTCTGCAAAATACGGCCAGGCACTCTCTTCGGCATTGATACTTAACACACAGGACCTTGCCAGCCAGACTTTAACTGCAATCAACTTAATGGTATTGGGACTTGGCGGTGCACATGTGCATCGATGGGATAATTCATCTTTTGCCATTGAAGGTGGTTACTACAACCTGGCTCCTTATTTTAATTTAATTGACCAGCGCCCTGAATGGGATACAGCACCAATTGGAGTCGAGGGCTCTGCGAACTACAGGCTTAAAACTTCAAAAACAGGAATGTTAAAGGCTTTCGGTTCATTCAGCTATGGTGATTTGGCACTTTACACCGAAAATCTGGATGATCTTTCTAAAAAGAATTTTACCAGAGTAAGATCGGACAATTATTACTCAAATATCAGCTACCGGGAAATACTGGGTGATGATTGGACAATTTTTACCGGTGCATCTTTCAGTCTCGATAAAGATAAGTTTGAGTTAAATTCATATAAAATCGATCAGGATGAAATATTAAATCAGGGGAGAATCTCCATCACGAAAAAGGTTTTTGAAAGCTCATTTATTAGTTTTGGCGGGGAAGCGCAAAATGTTGCTTATAAAAACAATATTAATGGAATACACGTTTATTTAAATGAATTTTTCCTTGCTGGATTTTTAGAAGCAGATGTTTTCTTTACAAATGATTTTGCCGCAAGGATTGGTGTGAGGGGCGAACGCTCTAGGGTCCTTAACAAATATAATCTTGCACCACGTTTTTCACTTGCTTACAGACTCGGTGTTTACGATCAGATAAATTTTGCTTATGGAAGGTTTTACCAGACACCCTATAAAGATTTCATAATTCAAACCACAAACTTTGAATTTGAAAATTCTTCCCACTACATTTTGAATTACCAATTCATAAGCGATAGGCGTACGTTCAGAATAGAAGCATATTATAAAGACTATAATAATCTGGCTAAAGGTACAGTTTTTACTTACCCTTATATTAATCTTCCAGGGATTCCTTTCAGCAATAATGGAAGCGGTTATGCAAAGGGTATCGACATTTTCTGGAGGGACAGGGAAACCCTTGATTTAACAGATTACTGGATCTCGTATTCTTACCTGGATACAAAGCGTGATTTTGTCAATTATCCGTCTCTTGCCACACCAACCTTTGCAACACCCCATACTTTTTCGGTAGTCGTAAAACATTGGATACCCGCAATTACTACCAGCTTGGGTATTACCTATACTTTTGCTACCGGTCGACCATATTACAATCCGAATAATCCTGAATTCCTTGGGGACAAGGCAAAGAATTACAATAACCTGAGTTTAAATGCAAGTTATCTTACAACTATATTCGACAACTTTACAGTTATCTTCTTTTCAATTGATAATATAATTGGATTTGAAAATATATTCGGTTATAATTATTCCACCGATGGAACCGTTAGAAGACCTGTACTGCCAACTGCGGACCGAGCAATATTTTTAGGAATGTTTATTTCGGTTGGACAGGCAAGTCCGTTTTAAAAAAAGGAGTTAATATGCAATTATTTTTAACAACAATACTATTCTTTTTTACATTTGTGAGTATTCAAGCCGACGACAGCAAGTACGAAAAAGCAATGAAAAAAAATCTTTCCAAAATAGATTCTGCACTCGATGTTACCTCTATTCTGACTGTTGCAAACGGATTCGAGCGGATTGCATTTGCAGAAAAAGATAAATGGCTGCCTTACTATTATGCTTCGTTTATGTATGTGCTGGCAGGATTTTCAGATACAACCGTAAGTAAAAAGGATGGCTATCTTGATAAAGCAGATACTTTTATAAATATTGCGGATTCATTAGAAGAAAATGAATCTGAAATTTATACTCTGAAAGGAATGATCGCACAGGCACGCATGCAGGTTGATCCCATGAACAGGTGGATGAAGTATGGTGCAGAATCAACAAATAATTTTAATCAAGCAATGAAGCTCGATACTTTAAACCCGCGACCGGAATATTTAAAAGGTGTTGGCTTGTTCTACACTCCGGAGCAATTCGGCGGGGGACCCAAAACTGCAAAACCTCTTCTTGAAAATTCTCTGGAAAAATTTAATAAGTTTGTCCCTGAAAATGATCTGATGCCAAACTGGGGAAGAGAAATGGTTGAAAGACTACTTCGGCAAATAAACGAAGCGCCTGTTAATGAAATTCAGAATTAGAGCAGTATTTTACAATTAATAAATATTGTGATAGATCAATTAAAACAGGTTGGGGCGGTTTGTTCATTATTTAAATAAAATGTAATTTAATTAAGCCTGCTTAAAAATTGAATAAATAACCTCTCTGAAACGGCTTATACTCCGCAGAATGTTAATTTAAAAATTTTTACCGGCAAAAACATTTATAATTTTTTTAGGAGTTCAACATGAACATTTACGTAGGCAACTTGGCTTCCGATGTTACTGAAGAAGACCTTACAGCACTCTTTTCAGAATTCGGACAGGTAAAAGAAGCAAAAGTTATAAAGGATATGTTTTCACAGGAATCGCGAGGATTTGGTTTTGTTGAAATGCCCGCGACTGCAGAAGCTCAAAAAGCCATCGAAGAATTGAACACAAAAGAACTAAAAGGTAAAGCAATTACGGTTAATGAGGCACGCCCCCGCAGAGAAAGAGGCAGAAGAGGCGGAGGCGGAGGAGGCGGCGGCGGACAAAACAGGCAACGAAGAAGATAGTAAATTCTAAATACGATATTTTTTCAGGCGTCTTTAGGACGCCTTTTTTATTTTGCAGATTACATTTCTACAGAATATTAATACCTGGATGAATAAGGAACAACGCTTACTTTTCGAAAAATATCTTGCACTACTCGGACTGGAAATTTCAGATCCCTCTTTTTCCTTTCTCTGTGAAATAGTAAAGGCATATTTAATCAGAATTCCATTCGAAAATATTTCCAAACTGCTGCTTAAGATACATGGTCAAAACTACATCCCCCCTCTTGCTGAATATTTAAGGGGAATAGAATTATATAATTTCGGTGGAACGTGCTATGCAAATAACTACTATCTTTTTTTACTCTTAGAATATCTGGGTTACGACGTAAAACTTTGTGGGGCAGACATGAAAAATCCTGATGTTCATTTAATAAGTATCGTAACAATTAACGGTCTGGAATATATTGTTGATTGCGGATATGCGGCGCCTTTCTTTAAACCATTGCCAAGAGATTTGAAAGAGGACTATACATTTAACTTCGGTGAAGAGAAATATATCATTAAAGCGCAAGACAGAAACGGACACACAACGATAGAGCAATACTTTATCGGCAAGCTGCAGCATTGGTACACTGCTAAACCACAGCCGCGAAAAATTGAGGAGTTTAAAAAAGTAATTCAAGAGTCTTATGGGGGTGATGCAACTTTTATGAATGCAATCCGTATTACTCGTTTTATAGAAAACGGGTCGCTCGTGTTAAAGAATCTTTACTTGACAGAAACAATAGATCACAAATCTTCTACAACAAGAATAGTGCGTAAAGACCTTCCTGCAATTATTAATCAAAAATTTGGAATGCCTGCAGATATTGTTACAAAAGCAATTTCAAATCTTAATGAATTAAAAGATATTTACGACTAAAAATTATAGCTTTTTCATATTCGATATTTTGCTCTGATATCTTCAAATAGGGCCAGAATAGCCATTTTAAAAGAATTAATTAGTTTATGGCACCCTATATGGTTAAGTTTGTCGCCTCCGGAAATAGACCGGAATTTTATTTAATATTTTTTTAGAGGTTCTAAGTGAGCACTAAGTTATTTGTGGGTTCTCTCCCCTGGTCGGTTAACGACGAAGAGCTAAAGGAAACATTTGAAAAACATGGAACTGTAGTTTCTGCAAAAGTTATTACAGATCGCGACACCCGTAGATCCAGAGGATTTGGGTTTGTTGAGATGGAGAGTTCTTCAGATGCTGATAATGCTATTAAAGCATTAAATGATTCAGAATTAAATGGAAGAAATATAGTAGTTAATCAAGCTAAATCGCGTAATTAATTAAATTTTCTGTTCTAAGTTCTGTAAAGCCCGGCAATTGCCGGGCTTTTTTATTTTTCAATAGTTTTAATAAGCTCTACAGCTAATCGAAAGCCATTTTAGTTTTCCACACTTTCCAAACATTTCCTACAAGATCGGGTCCCGGTTTCAGTGTCATTTTACCCGGCTTCCATCCTGAGGGTGCTGCTTCAGTTCCTTTACTCTTTCTTACTAGCTGAAACGCCTGCACCTGTCGTATTGATTCGCTTACATTTCTTCCCACCGGTGGAGTTAAAACTTCATAGCCCTGTATAACTCCATCCGGATCGATAATAAATCTTCCCCTGGTTTCAACTCCAGCCTGGTCATCGTAAACACCGTAAGCTGATCCCACTTTACCGCCTGTATCCGAAAGCATTGGGAAAGGAACACCGCCCTTAACCATTTTAGAAAGCTCGTGGTCATTCCACATTTTATGAACGAACACACTGTCAATGCTCATTGAAAGAACCTGAACACCGAGTTTTTTGAATTCGGAATGCTTCTCAGCGACCGCTGAGAGTTCGGTAGCTCAAACGAAGGTAAAATCACCGGGGTAAAAACATAAGAGCACCCATTTATTTAAGTACTCCGATAACTTTACATCAATAAATTTTCCTTTATGATATGCAGGGGCAGTAAAATCAGGAGCCTTCTGGCCGACTTTAATCATTCTAACTCCCTCCTTTTTTGTAATGATTTCTTCTTTCGGTTTTGTTTCTTCCGGTTCACCGACAGGACCACCCGTGGGTCTGGCACAGCCGGCTTTTATCTCTTCTCCCATAAATAATTCTCCTGCTTTTTGGGGAAGTACAAATTAGTTGCTTCTGACAAATAAACGTAATCAATTAATTTTAAATCATCAACAGGTAGTATCAATAGTTGCTTCATTGAAAATATCTGTTACATACATGAATAAACTTACGGGCAGCTTTAAACCGGAATTGAGGTCTACATTCAACCTTTCGCCTTATCGAATGATAAAAAAAATAATGGTTGGGTGAAAATACTTTCATGTTTAATTTTGAATAAGCAGCAAATTAACAAAATTAATTCGCACAAAACTCTCTATGAAAAATTTTCTTCTTTTCTTCGCATTAATACTTATTCTTTTCATGCATTTTGGATGCAACAAATCCACCCAGCCAGTAAATGCGGAAAATGGAATGGTTGTTTCAACCAGCTCTTATGCTTCAAAGGTTGGTGTTGAAATTTTAAAGAAAGGCGGAAATGCTATCGATGCTGCTGTTGCTGTCGGATTTGCGCTCGCTGTTACATATCCATCTGCAGGAAATATCGGTGGTGGCGGTTTCATGGTTATTCATCTTGCCGATGGAATAAATACAACCATAGACTTCCGTGAAAAAGCACCACTCTCTGCATACAAAAACATGTATTTAAACGAAACCGGTGAATTTCTTCCGGAGCTTAGCCAGACCGGGACAACATCGGCGGGTGTACCGGGCAGCGTGGCAGGATTGATTTACGCACTTGAAAAATATGGAACGCTGACCCTTGCAGAAGTTATACAGCCGGCTATCGATCTTGCAAAGAACGGTTGGATGCTTGAAGAAAGAGATGCCCGTTATTTTAATAATAATATGCCTGTGTTTGAAAAATATCCATCGTCACTATTTGTGTTTTCAAAAAATGGTGATCCGTATAAGGCGGGTGATCTTTTCACCCAACCTGATCTGGCATGGACACTTGAACAAATAAAAAATTTCGGGAGAGATGGATTCTATAGAGGGAGAGTTGCAGAACTTCTCGTCAGACAGGTTACTTCTCTTGGTGGATACATAACTCTTGAAGATCTTGAAAAGTACGGGCCGGTAGAAAGAGAACCAATCATTGGTAATTACAGGGGCTTTGAAGTGGTTTCCATGTCTCCTCCAAGCTCGGGAGGAATTGCTCTCGTTCAATTGCTGAACATTCTCGAAAATTATCCTCTTGCAGACGAGGATTGGGGAAACAGTCAATACATTCATCATCTTGTTGAAACAATGAAATATGTCTATGCCGACAGAACTTATCATCTCGGTGATGCAGATTTTTACCCCGTACCGCAAGAGCGGCTAATATCTAAAGACTATGCTAAAACAATTTTTAATAAGATAGAAAAAGTAAAAAATAAAGCTGTTCCTTCTGCAGAGATTAAAGGACTCGATGTTTCAGCTATTCACGAAAGCACAGAGACCACCCATTACTCTGTTTACGATTCTTTCGGCAATGCGGTAAGCACAACAACTACTATTAACTCTGCATTCGGCTCGGGAATAGTTGTTGAAGGTGCTGGCTTTCTTCTAAATAATGAGATGGATGACTTCAGCGGGAAGCCCGGTGTGATGAATCAGTTCGGACTTCTGGGCACAGGGGCAAATTCAATCCAGCCGGAAAAAAGAATGCTAAGCTCTATGACACCAACAATTATTTTGCAGGACGGAAAACCATATATTGTTATCGGTTCACCTGGCGGTTCCACAATTATAACTGTGGTGTTACAGGTAATATTAAACTGCATCGATTTTAATATGAACATCCGTGAGGCAATTGAGGCGCCGAGAATTCATCATCAGTGGATACCAGACTCGCTTTTTTACGAACAAAAAGTGTTATCTGAAGATGTTAAGGAAGAACTGGTAAAGATGGGTTATGCATTTATTGAAAGAGGTGTTGAGACACGAATACTTGGGATTGCAGAAGGAATAATGATAGACAACCGGAATAAACTTATTTACGGCTCTTCCGATATCCGCGGTGGCGGACTGGCGATTGGATATTGAACACACGTCATCCTGAGCCAGCCTGCCCCGAACTTGTTTCGGGGTCGAAGGATTTTACAAAATAATTATTGGGTAAGTAATAAGTAGTAATTAATTTTGAAAAGATAATCTTATGAAATCTTTCTTCATAAAACCTACATTCAATGTTGATGAAATATTCCTGCCTGCCGGCAGGTTTGATCACGATCTTCCATAATCAAAAGGCGGAACTTCGCTAACAGCTGAGAATGTTCGCATACTTTGTATGAAGCATAACCTCACTAAATCAGATCCGTCTTCTCCGGCAATTGCCGGATACGCCGGACAAGTAAATCCGGAAAGATAGTTTTTGTTTCTGCAAATAATTCTTTTATAGATTCTTCCCACGCTGAAGCGGGATCAGAATGACAAGGTAGGTTAGGAAAGGAAAAGGAACAGACAAAAGATTAGCCTGTTCCTGTCCAATTGAAATTTATTTTTTAAGGTGGATCTCTCTCATTATTTTAGTGCCCTGCAGGTCTCTTATATTATCATAGTTAGTAACAGTTGAGTCGAATTCCTTCTCGCCCATTTTCTCCTGTACTTTCTTCTGGATAGCATCAAACGCTGCTTCTCTTTGTTCATTCGGATCGAATACGGCCATATTTTTATTTTCTATCATTAATACGAGGTTAAAATCATCTTTGTTGACAGCGTTGCCCTGCAGGATTTTATAATCTACAATAAGCCCTTCACTCTTTGCTTCCTCCATACTGGCAGCCCAGGTTTGTGCCAATCCTTTCAAGTAATCGTCTGTTTTATTCGCTACCGTCCTTACAAATGTAAGCGACCAGACTGTTCCACCTTCAAATAGATCTTTTTCCTGAGCCGGGGTCTGCTCAAATGCAAAAAGAAATAAAACAGCGAACAGCACAGAAAAAATCAACGTGGTTTTCATTTAGTCTCCTTAGTTAGTTAATTGTTGAATAACGGATGGTTTGAAATAGTTTTAACCTCCAAGCCGATATTATAGATAATATCTATCATTACCAAAAAGGCTTCATCATGTCAATATTTTCAATCCGGCGCTATTATTTGGGAATAAAATATTCGGCTTCATAATCACAAGGGACTTATTAATTTGCAGATTCCGGATGCCCGCAATTGCGGGACAGGCAGGTCAGGAATAACAATATTCGGGTTTTTCTTTTATAATCAACTTCCCTGCTCATTAAGATTTGTTAATGAGAATTTAATCTCCCCTTCATAATTATTCCATATATATGCTTCGGCTAAAAAATTTATAAACTAATCCAAGGAAGAAAAATCAAATGAAAATGCTTTTGAGAATAACAATGCCGAATGAACCCTTCAATTCGATGATAAAGAAAGGCACGATAGGAAATATTCTGGATAAAATAATGAGCGACTTAAAACCGGAAGCCGCATATTTTACGCTGGATGATGGGGAAAGAAGCGCGCTTTTAGTTGTAAATATTAATAAGCCCGGCGATTATGTTAAATATGGAGAGCCATTCTTTTTAGAGTTCGACGCAGGCATTAAATATGAAATTGCTATGAGCCCCGAAGAGTTGAAGAGTGCCGGGATTGAAGCGATCGGTAAAAAATATGCTTAAGCCCGCATAAAACTTTGACCAGTTAAATGAGAATGGCATAATTCGATTTTTCTAATGTGCCATTCTCAATAATAAGCTTCTCCTTTACCATAAGACGCATACTTTCTTTCCCGCAAATTTTTCTTTCATAGGTTCCGGATCTCTACATACTTTCAAACCACTGTATTGCACCAACGATTGCTGTGGGACCGGAAGTCTCATGATTACCACCAGTGATGGTTGTTAGCTGGATATTCATGCCCCCGTTTGCTGTTAACTTTTCTACCGCGGTTAATGCGTGTTGATACGGAGAGATATCATCTGAATCTCCATGAAAAAAATTTATTGGTGCCCGGGGTTTCCAATCAAGCAATGTGTTTTCCTGCATTGCGGATATGAAAGCGGATTCACTTCCGTTATTTACGCTATTAACAAAATTGGAATTCATAAGTTCTGAAAATGTTGCCGGCAGCTGGCTTTCAACTTCGCCGAATGTTTTCGATCCGTCAAATAAACTCTGTACTCTTGAGGAGTACGGCGCATTAAAGAAATCATTCAGGCGGTTCCATCCGTAAATATTATTATAAGCGGTTATAATGTATGCTACATAAGCTGTGTGATTATATTGTCCTGTTTGAAAAAGTGTCTGCATCATACCATTTAAATCATACGGTCCTGCCATAGGGGCAACCGCGGTCAAATTAAATTCCTGAGAATATTCCAATTCAATCTTTCTTTGAGTAACAAGCGATGCGTAGCCTCCTTCAGAATAACCGGTAAGGAAAACTTTTCCATCCAAGGTTATATGATGTTGTGAACTATAAGTTCTACCGGCACGCATTAAATCAATCACACACGGAATGAGTGATTCTGCATGAGTATACGGATGCATAATATTTGACACTCCAAAACCGGGATAATCAGGAACAGCTACCAGGTAGCCCATGGATGCCATTATCAATCCTATAATACCTTCCGTTGAGTTTATAGGTGAAACCGATGCAACTAAGTCATCTTTCGTTTGGGTTCCGTGCTGAATACTTACCAATGACAGGCTGCTTCCACCCCGCGGAATAATAAGAGCCCCGGATGCAATAATCTGTCTGCCAGATCCGTCTGTTGTATAGTAATTTATTGAAATCGTCTCAACAGTATAATTTAAGGTGAATGGAGTAGTCATATTCGCATTTGTAAGTATCTGTTGTATATCATTTACGGTCATAGTGCCAAGACTGCTTGATTGAACAATTTCACCCCTTTGGTGGATTGCCGGTGAAAACGGATCATTACCTTCCTCCTTACTGCATGCCTGAAAGCTAATTAGTATGAAGCAGATTATAATAGGATTATATATAACCTTTAAAATTATCTTGTGAGGCATAACTCCTCCTGTATTTATGTCTTTGCTTATTGATATTTTTTATTTCGGTTGTTTTATAAACTGTGATTTTGATTTACAGGGTGCTGCTGCGTAGTGGCTAAGAAAAAATAAAGGTGATATACTTAGAACGATTGACTCAAAGATAATCGCCGCTAAGTTACTTTTTCTTTTTTTCATATCGAACCGGGATTTTAGTTATTAATCCAAATAGAAAATAGTAATTGCTCAACCAGGTTTTAATTAATATCTGATTTATGGGATATAAATATTACGGGCTGCAGATTTTATATACCGAATGGTGATCACAATTGCTGAGTTATTAATATTATCATTCTTACATCGATAATTTGTATAGGCAAGAGACAAAGGACGAAGTGTTATTTACGGCTTACTTGTCACGGCTTTGTCCGACCAGGATGGAAAAGAAAATTTACATCCTTTCTGCCATTGTGCAGGTTTGACTATAATCCGACTTATTCAAGTGTCTACACATGACTCACTGCTGCAATGATTGATATAATCGGCTAAAAATTTAGAAATATCTGATGAACTTAATTCTTTGCTGTCAATTTTCATCACACAGATTCTGGAAGTACAAGTCCGCTCATAGGTGTCATAAAACAAATACTCCCCGGTTCATTAATACCCTTTTATCTCCATTGGCATATTGCATCTCTAAGGTCGGCTTATAAATCAGGTAATCCCTGTGGATCTTTGAGTGGTTTTTCCCCCCGCCGGGAAAATCCTCGTTATTACCGAAGGCTATATGAGCTGTGCCGAGTGCTTTTTCATCCTCCAGCATATTCCCGGTTATCCGAGCACCTGGATTAACACCAATGCCAAGTTCACCTATTACTCTTGCGTCATCATCTATATCAGTAAGTTCCGAGATCATTTTTACCAGCTCATTATCATCACTTTCAAATTTCATAATCCTTCCTCCTTCTAAAGAAACTTTAAGCGGGTGCTTAATCAAACCAATATCACCTATACTTGCGTCAAAAACCACCACACCATCGGCTTCTGTTTCAAGCGGTGCACAGAAAACTTCACCGCAGGGAATATTACACATTCCTGTCGCTTCTACACCTATATCCCCAACAAATTTTCTACCTGCAACACCCAACAGAAGGTCTGTTCCCCTATCTGTGGTAATATGGATCCGGACTACATTTTTAAGCGCATCAATTAGCATATAGGCTGTTCTTTTCATTTCCCCAAAGTCTACGTTAACAGAATTAAGCATTATCTCTTCGTTTATCCCGGGCATATGTCCTGTCCTTATGAGTTTGTTCTCCTCAATTTTAAAGAGCCATTTTATGCGGAACGGTATTTCATCCGGATAAGCTTTGATTATATTAAGCACAATTGTTTTTCCCGGAAGCATTGCTTCCAGCTCCGGGGGAATTTCTATGAGTGGACGCTTATTATTTTCAATAGTGTACAAATCAACGGTGCACCCACTTTTAATTGTTGCATGATAAAATGATTCTGCAACTGATTTGGAATCTGAATCAGTTAAAATCAATACTTTATCTTCGGGGGAGGGATTAAAAATATATTTCATTGCACCCGAGGCGGCGGAGATCAATTTGTTTTTGTTTTCCATTGAAGGCTCCCTGGACTAAATTTTTATACTCATTTACAAAACTAAATAAAACAAGAGATTGTCAATAAATTATTATCCTTCTTCAAATGCAGTATTTCATCAACGGTGGAGAATTTAAAAATACATTTATGAAATATAATTTAGAAAAATCTGATGAGGTTTTGTTCTTCTTTTCCATTTTCTTTTCCTAGATTCCGGATCTGAGTCCGGGTGATATACAAGAGAATTCCATATTAAGCCTGTACAAACAATAAAGAAAAAGAGTATCATATCACTAAAAATATCCACTTATAGAATATTGATGGTGTTTGGAGAGAGTCCTTTTTAGTTTTCAATCAGAAATAAGAAAGGAGCTATGATATGAAAAAAGCATTAATAGTCGTACAGAATAAAAACAGCAGAACTAAAAAATTTGGTGAGGAGATTGCAGAATTTCTTCTTAACCGGGGACTCACTGCAGAGCTCATCCCGCTTAACAGCTTTGAACCTCAAAGGCTGGAAGGTGCAGATTATCTGCTTCTCAGCGGTGGGGGAAATGGTTCTTTGCTTTCCAGAGGACAATTAGATAATGAATGGATATCATTTGTAAAAAGACTCCCAACACTTAATGGAATAAAGACAGCATTGTTCGCCACTTATAAAATATTTCCGGGGGGTATGTTCAGAAGAATGAAAAAATACCTTTGTGAAAAAACGGACAATCTTGTATATGCCTTTAAATCGAGGGATGGATCACTTTCCGTATCCGATAAGCTTGATCTGAATGATTTTTTAGGATAAAATCCTAAATAGAACAAGCAAATTCAGCTGAACACTTTCGAAGGCTCTGGCCGGGACGAATTATTTTGCCAGATAAGATTGGGGAAGTTAAGAAAGTGATATAATTGATCTTTAATGAAATGGTAACATCCGTTCAGAAAAAGCCGGCGTTCTTTGTATTTTTTGGTGAAGGCTAGATCTTTCCCGGGAACCATAAAAAACTATGTGATAAGGAAAAGCTCCGAAAAGCTGTTTCATTTTATTATTTTCTAACGGCTTTAAATGTGCCCCTGTTGGAATTAACTACTAATTCAAACCATCGCCAGTCGCCCGTAAACGATTTATCATTTAGCTCCCCGACAAGCTCAACATAGCTTTCCGGATTATCCGGATTTAGATTAATAAACAGGCTGTCATTATCAATATGTCCGGTAAAATAACCATTCCCATACTGTGGTCCGCATACATTACAATTACGAATATTTCTTATTGCCCAGTTCCCTTCAACAATATTTGAGTCAACCATAGATATATAAATTGTACCATCTCCAATAAGCTCACCAACTATATTAAAACTTTGATAAGAATAACTTCCATAAGGAAACTGACCAGCTGCTTGTTGAGATGAGCAGGACATAAAGAAAAGAAGTGAAATCAGTGTTGAAAGAATTATTTGCAGCCTTTTCATATTGTCTCCTTATCTATCTTGGTTTTATTAAATCTAAAAATCCTATTAAGAACAAAATAAGTCAACAGATTAAAAAAGAACCATTTATTTAAAGATGATCATCGATTGCAAAATAGTCTGATGTGTGGTTGAATATATTGTTTCGGCTTTGTTTGCCTTATTCAATTCAGAATCGAATGGCGAATTCTGTTCAAAAGCAAATCATCTAAATACCAAAAAGGTTACTTTACCGCTGTTATATTCCTTTCATAACAATTCAATTTACACGCATTTTTAAGGAAAGTATTTTAGGTTGAAAATATTTTTACTTAAAGGAGAATGCCATGAAAAGATTAACTACACTTTTCGCGGTTTCCTTATTCCTCCTGTTTTCTCAATTATTGTTCTCCCAGGAAATTGCAAATCTAAACACCACCTCAAAAGAAGCCTGCATCAAGACCCTTTTTGAAGGTATGAGTTCTCAAAATGAAGGCCTGCAGGCAGGATGTGCTTATATGTTTGGCGAACTTTGCTGCGATAAAGCTGTTATTTCTCTGCTTGAAATTCTGCACAATAATCCAAAAGAAGAAATGAGAATACTTGCTGCTCTTTCACTCTATAAAATCGGTGACTCACGAGGCATATTTGCAATCAAGCAAGCAATTAAATTCGATGAGAGCAAACGGGTTTCCAGGTTATGCGAAGGATTCTACAGATCCTATCTAAGCAGTAAAACCGATGAACTCGTTGAAGTCGCATTAAATTAACTACGCCTGAACAATAGCATATTAACCGTATATCATCTTTCGGATTTTCTGATTAAGTTTTGCTTCAGATATTTGTTTTCTGAAACAAAAGTTAAATATGATAAACCTCTTTTTCCGTATTGCTTTGTTTTTTCTGATTGCTGGAATCGCCTGCGCAAATTACCCACAAGAACCTGAATGGAAAAGAATTACTTCTCCTGTTAACACAAATCTGACAAACCTGAGCTTTGTAAATAAATCAACCGGCTGGATTTCCGGAGAGCAAGGAACAATTATAAAAACATCAGATGGTGGCAGAAACTGGCAAATCCAGAACAGCACAGTTACTTCTTTTATTACAAGTTTATGCTTTGTGGATGAAAATTACGGCTGGGCAGTTACTGTTAAAGAGAATTTTCCTTTTAACACTCTTATTCTAAAAACCACCAACGGTGGTGAAGAATGGATAGCGGAAAATTTCCAGGATTCTTCCGCTTTAATGCGTACAATATTCTTCTTTGATTCACTGCACGGCTTTATCGGTGGCTCTTATATAGCAGAAACTAAGGATGGCGGGAACACCTGGACAAAAGCCACAGTTGACTCGGGTTTTTTGTCCGCTTATCCTGTTTATAAATTTAAATTTTACAATGAACAGTTTGGATATGCCTGTGGGGGTGCGATTGATATCGCCGGAGTAATATGGCGCACGACTGATTATGGAGCCAACTGGACTGCCACCGGTGTTAGTGCAGACCAGGTTTTTGATCTTTTTGTGTTTGATTCTTTAAATGCTATTACTCTTTCCGGAGACCCGGAAGGATTTTTCGGAATAGCAAAAATAAAAACCACCGATGGCGGATTAAACTGGGGTCATGAAGAGCTGCCGATTTTCGGACTTTCATTCGCAATCGATTTTAAGAACTCAAATGAGGGGTGGTCAGCTTCAGGGTTTAAATTGCTTTCCAGCTATGATAGGGGGGAAATGTGGAATGAAAAAATTCTAACTGACAGTGTCATTATTTACAATCTTCAATTTATTGACTCATTAACAGGATTTGCTGCCGGTGCTTATGGCGCAATTTTAAAGTATATTCCTCCCCCCGTTAGCGTAAAAAGTGAGGAGAATTATTTATATGAATTCACCCTTGATCAGAACTATCCTAATCCATTTAACCCAACAACAAAGATAACATTTACAATACGGTCTGTAGAGACGACCCGGCGGGTCGTCTTTACAACATTAAAGGTTTATGATATTCTGGGAAATGAAATAGCTACCATTGTAAACAAGGAATTACCTGCCGGAAAATATGAGGTTGAGTTTTCCGCCGAAGGCGGATCCGCCTTTGGTGGAGATGCTTATAACCTTTCAAGCGGAATCTATTTTTATAGATTGAAAGCAGGAGACTATGTTGAAACAAAAAAGATGATATTATTAAAATAGATTTTGCTACCCTTCTGTTACCTCTATTTATCTAAGTTATTTCCTTTAAACCACTTATATAACTTTTCAATACTATAAAATAAAAAACCCTGCTGTTTATCTGCAGCAGGGTTCTTATAGATCACTTAAGAAGAATTAGTTTCTTCGTTTGCCTGAAATTATTAGAAGTTAGTGAATAATAATAAATTCCACTTTTAAGATTAGAAGCATTCCAATTGTATTCATATGTCCCGCCTCTTAATTCTTCTGAAAGAAGTACATCCACTTTTTCTCCCAGAGTATTAAAAATTTCCAGTTTTACATATGATGGCTCCGGAATTGAAAATTGAATTGTGGTGCCAGGATTAAAAGGATTTGGATAGTTCTGATCAAGGGTGAATTCGTCTGGCGCAACTCCAGATTCCTTTTCAACTCCTGACGTGGGATCTTTCACTAAATTTATTACACCGTCTGCTGTTCCGCCGCCGGTAAAATAAACCAGGTAAGTTAAATCAATGTTAGTTTCGTCGTAAGTGCCCGAAAGAGTTGTGCTATCAATCCCAGGATTCGGGATATCGGGCATTCTGCCGGACATGTTTCCCACAGCATCACCGCTTAAAAATATATCTCCGTAAGTAGATGAGTTTCCCATAGCACTAAAGCCGTTATTATCGTAAGGCCCAGTTAGTGTAACAGGATCGGGATCGCTTCCTCCGAATACATTTCCATCAAGATCAAGGATTGCCTCTAATGTACTCGTTCCCTGATTAATGGTTACCGATAAAAAAGCGGAGTCTGTGGATTGAAAGGTGTTGTTAAACCAGGTTCCTCTCCACATACCCTCAAATTCAATCGGATCAAATTGTGCATAGAGATAGCCACTAAACATTATCAAAATGAAAAATAACTTAGGGTAAAACGCTTTCATTTTATGCCTCCTTTTTTATTTAAGCAATATCATTTTTTTACTTTCTAAAAACTTTTTTGTTTGCAGTCTGTACAAATAAATCCCGCTTGTTAAGTTGCTGGCGTTCCAATTAAATTTATATGTGCCGGCATTTAATTCCTTAGCAATCAGCTCATCTATTTTTTCTCCCAGTGTATTAAAAATTTCCAGCTTTACATATGATTGCTCCGGAAGTGAAAACTGAATTGTGGTGCTTGGATTAAAAGGATTTGGATAGTTTTGACCAAGGAATAATTTTGTCGGAATTTCGCCTGATATCTCCTCAACAGATAATGGTATCTCCAATGTATCAACAAACATTTCGTTTACAGCAGTCCAGATCGGACCTGTAGTAATACCGCCGGCTATTGCAAGCATCCAAATACTTTCCGATAGATTTATCGAGGCTCCTTGATACGCAGCAATAGGGGTGGGTTTATTTGGTACCTGATTCCAGGCGCTAAATTTGCTCCATGTATCAGAATCAGCATCATATATCCAGGCATCGCTAAATGAATTAAATCCCTGGTCGTTACTTCCTCCAACCACAATTGCTTTTCCATCTCCCCACTGATATGCATTGAACCTTGCACGGGGACCGGCGGGAAAATTGGCACCTCTTGTCCAGGTAATATCTGCGGGATTCAGGGGATCAATTGTTCCTATATAACTGCTATCGACCTGAAGAGTATTATCAAAATTCGGTCTGAATCCTCCCACATAAAATATCCGGCTTTCATCCAACATTGTTGCACCGCCATCGGCAACACCATCAGTAGGGAGTGGATTTGCCGGTTTCCAGGTGTTTGAGCCTCTCTCCAGATAATTAACATCTCTTAAAAGATTATCATTCTCATCAGAGCCGCCAATAACATAAAGAGTCTGCCAGTTCATAACTACACCTTTACCGTAAAATATTTTTTTGGGATAAAGTCCATATGAGTTCCAACTAAAATCGGAAAGATCGAGACGATTAACTTCATCTGTTGGTTCAATACTACCGTTTTTAAATCCGCCTATGCTTAAAATTCCACCATCAAATTTTAATGCTAAGTTATGGGAAAAAGTGGCCGGAAGATCCGGTAAGTTTTCGTTCCTATCAGCAATCATATCGTATTCAACAACTTCATTTAATGGAGTATTATTTACACCCAGTCCTCCTAATGATATAAGTCCAAACCCATTTCTAATCGAAGCTGCATAGTATCTTGCTGATGGCAGGGACAGGCGGGATGACCAAGTGCCGAAATTGTAATCATTATTTGTTATTTCAATATTATCTACTGAGGCGGGATGTTGTTCTCCGCCAGAGTTATCGTTTCGCCAGGAAAGCACAAGTCGCATACTTGGACTGGAAATCAAATCATCCGTTAATCTAAATCTATAACCACGATAATAATCAGATCCTTCAAACTCAGTACCGCTTAATTGCCCTTCTGTTAATTCCTGTCCTGCAACAGGAGTAACATTTGTGGGCACTAAATGAGCACTCATATAATCCTTACCCTCTTCACCTTTACTTCGCCATCTGAAAGTTAACATTGTAACACTGGTTGCAAGCGAAAAATCAATATCTTTATACAAATGAACTACAGATGCTTCGTTTGTTGAATAAGTGTTAGTTGCACCACCATCATTTGAAATGTAAGCACCCATGGTATTATTGTAACCCGTAGCGTTTCCGATCTCCCATTTGTTAGAATAGGTTCCGTTTACCGTTATCCATCCGTTCAATCCACTGTTAAAATTTGTATACTCAATTTGCTGCGCCTGGTTTTCGGAACTAAATAATACCAGAATCGTGAAAGCAATTAAGAAAGAAAGAAATTTCATAAATCAGCCTCCTTTTTAATGATTATCAATTGAAGTATTAAAAATTTGATTTGCTATTAAAGCTCCTATATTTTAATTCTAACAATTAGGGGATGTAAGGCCGGATAGTTTGTCCGGAAGTGTATTTATTTCTGAAATAGGATTCTTTTCAAAATACAATAACTTGAGTTTATGCTAATCCGCGTGAGGATGATGATTCCAAAATCAATTTAATAATTTAATTATTAATACAAAACAATTATTCTAATTTATCAATATCGACCGCTTATCAAATAAAATGACCGTATTATTAAATTTTATTGATTTATCATATGCTATTTCATTTCTTCAGGAGGCATTTTTTTACTACAAATAACGGAGTTTCAATGGCAAACATAATTAATTGGTTCGAACTACCTGTTACTAATATCGAACGCGCATCTAAATTTTATTCGGAAGTGCTTGGAGGTGAGCTGAAGCATATGGAAATGATGGGAACCAAAATGGCTTTCCTGCCAATGGAAGGTCAGGGCGTTGGCGGTTCTTTGTGCCAGGGGGATGACTACAAACCAACTTCAGGCGGAGCAAAAATTTATTTAAATGGGGGTGAGGATTTAAACATACCTTTAGCAAGGGTTGAAAAAGCAGGAGGAAAAGTTATAATGCCTAAAACAAAAATAAATGATGAAATTGGTTTTATGGCTTTCTTTGTTGACACAGAAGGCAACAACATGGCTTTTCATTCTCCAAAATAAATTTTTATCTTTCAATAAATATTTGCCAGCCTTCTTTCTTAAGGAATGAAGGCCTTTCAATTTCATTTTATAAATAGAGGACGGAAAAATGAATCCTGTTCTGAAAGATTTTCCCCAAAAAACCGCAGCATTTTTAAGCAAGCTCTCTAAGAACAATAAACGGGAATGGTTCGAAGCTAACCGGGGACTCTACAACTCGGATTTCCTTGAGCCCGCCATAGAGTTTATCGTTGAGATGGGTGATAAATTAATTGATCTCGACCATGAAATTATGGCAATACCAAAAATTGACAAATCAATATTCCGTTTGCACAGAGATGTAAGATTTAGTAAAAATAAGCAGCCATATAAAACAAATGCGGGTTTATATTTCTGGAATGGAAAGGCAAAGAAAATGGATTCCAGTGGTTTTTACTTTCACTTGGAAGCAAAATCTTTCGGTGCGGGTGTGGGTATTTATGTTTTTCCTCAAAATATATTAAAGAAATATCGTGATGTTGTTTCAAAACCCGCTAAGGCAAAAGAGCTCCATAGCATCGTTCAGAGTTTAAAGAAAAAGGGGTATTCTGTTTTAGGGGAGAATTATAAAAAGTTTCCCAAAGGTTACAACGGAGATTTTCCGCATTCTGAATATCTTTTATATAATGGAATTCATGGATGGTATGATGGCAAAAACCATAAAGAGCTTGAAGGTGGAAAAGCAGTCGGGAGGGTTTTAAAGATATTTAAGGATATGCAGCCTTTGCACAAATGGCTTGTAAAAAATCTTCTTTAATCTTTAAAGAGCAATTTTAATCCGACTTTAAACCTTGCTGGTATGCAGGTTCTAATTCTCTTCTTGATTTGTTTCTTTTGAGAATAATCCTCAAGTCACTTATTACATACAGCGATGCCGGAAGTAATAACAACGTAATAAATGAGCCGAATAATATTCCCCCTGCGACAGAAACTGCCATAGGAACAAGAAACTGTCCCTGCTCACTTCGCAAAAGAATAATCGGTGCAAGTCCTGCAACTGTTGTAACTGTTGTCAGCACTATCGGTCTGAACCTGGCAATTCCTGCTTCAACTAGAGCTTGCGGAACATCCAATCCGGCCTGAAGAAGATTATTATACTTATGAATAAGCACAACAGAATCATTAACTATAATTCCCGCCAGGGCAACAATTCCCAAAAAAGAAAGTATAGAAACGGGGATACCCATTACAAAGTGTCCAAGCACAGCGCCAATTACCCCAAGCGGGATAAGACCCATTACAAGCAAAGTTTGCATGTAGGATTTTAAAAGGAACATTAAAATTGTAAACATTACAAAAAGCGCAATGGCCATTGAGAAGTAAATTGATTTAACCATTTTATCAACGTATTCCGCCTGCCCCCCCAATTTCTGGGTTACGCCTTCCACCTGTGAAAGAACGTTTGGGATCACATTTGCATTCAGCTCATTTAAAACAACCGCCTGATCATTTTTAGAATAATCAAGATCTGCAAAAACGGTAACCGATCTTTCGCCGTCTTCATGTCTTATTCTTCTTAAGCCCCTTTCAATTCTGAAAGAAGCTACTTCCTTAAAAGGAACGTACTCACCGGTAGGAGTTCTTACTTTCAGATTTTCTATCTGGCTAATGGAGATTCTATCATCTTTTGTAAATCTGACCCAGACTTTAAGTTCATCCCTGCCTCTTTGCAGACGCATAACTTCCTGCCCGTAAAATCCCTGTCGTAGCTGCGTTGTAAGGTCACGAACTGTAAATCCTAACGCTTTACCTTTTGGTTTTAGTTCAACGATAAACTCGTTATTGCCGAGAGGTGTATCATCCTGGATATCTTTTACTCCGTCGATCTTTTTCAGTTCATCCTTTAAAAGTTCTTTTGCTTTAAAAAGCTGGTTGTAATCCGTGCTGGTAAACCGTACTGAAATTGGTCTGCCGCCAAACTGCCATCCTCCAACTGTAACACCTTCTGCTTCGGGAACAGTTCCGATATAATCACCAAGTGCCTGTGAAAATTCACTTATAGAATAATCACGATCAGCAGAGGAAGGAAGCACAATAAAAATGTTTAATGTGCCGCCCTGCATCCAAGATGTAAAATTTGTTATCGGATATAAATTCCCCTTCATCTCCCATTCTTCTGCAAAATCATGTGCTTTATCAATTAGTCTATAGCGAATTTTATTTGCAACCTCAGCAGATGTTCCCGCGGGCATTTCAATCTGAATGCGTGCATAGGGCGGTTCAATATCCGGGAAAAATTGTGCTCTGACGTGCGAACCCATGAATAATCCAAAAATAACCAGTACAATTGCAACCAATGCAGCCGATACTGCCAGACGATTCCGCAAACCAAATTCCAGCAGTTTTCTATATAAATCATTTACTGTCCAGGCTAAAAACCTATTCAATCTCTTTCTTGCACGTGTTAAAACCGTATTACGTTCTTCAGCAAGTAATGCTCTGGAATGCGCGATGTGCGCCGGAAGAATTATCATTGCTTCAACTAAAGAAAAGGCAAGTGAAATAATTACAACAGCCGCAATCTGCCAGACGTGTTTACCAAGCATTCCATAAAAAAAGAAGTAGGGCACAAAGGCTACCATTGTAGTTATAATAGAAATCGTAACCGGTTTAATTACCTCCAGTGTTCCGTCAATTGCCGCACGCAGTGGTTTCTTTCCGTATTTTTCCCAGTGTGAATAAATGCTTTCGCCGATTATAATCCCGTCATCAACTAAAATTCCTATTACAAGTATTATCCCGAACAGGCTCATTTCGTTTATGGTAATTCCAAGTACCCAGAGGACAAAAAACATTCCGAGAAGTGATATTGGTATTCCTATCGCCACCCAAAATGCCAATCTTATATTTAGAAAGAGTCCGAGCAGAAGAAGAACAAGTATTAATCCTATCATTCCATTCTGGGTCATCAAATCAATTCTTTCTTCGAGTTCTGTAGTTTCTTTAATAAAAGTCTTAAACTCCACCAGGCCGGCATATTTTTCCTGATATTCTTTCATTTTAGCTTCGACGGTTTCCACAATCTCAACAACATCTTCGTTGTTATTATAAAACACATTAAAACCGACTGATTTCTTTCCGTTATACTCGGAGTAGAGTCTGTTTTCGGGCCACTGTTCAACAACCTTGCATATATCTCTCAATAAAATTTTTCTGCCGTCGATTGATGAGACTACCTCTATGGTTTCAAAATCAATAGCCTCGTACTTTTTCTCGTAGGTTCTGATTAATATTTCTTCCTGATCCGTTAAAACCGATCCGGAAGATAAATTTAAACTTGAATTGCGGACTGCATTTGCAATATCACTTACAGTAAGTTTGTAACGAATTAAATCATCAGGCGATATTTCAATCGAAAATTCTCGTTCGGGAATTCCCCACCACCAGATGTTCGACATCTTTCCGGTTTTATATAAATCATCTCTAAATTCTTCAACTATTTTCTTCAATGTAAATAGATCATCAGGACCATAAATGCTTACCATAATTGCACGGTTCCACATTGTCTGCTGTGTAACTACCGGTTTTTCAGCCTCGGTAGGGTAAGAGTTGATCGAGTTAACGGCATTTTTAATATCCTGAACAGCTTTGTTCATATCAAAGCCTTCAGATATTTCCACGTTTAGACTGCCCCAGTTGTCAGCGGAGGTCGATCTGATTTTTTCAATTCCTTCCATTCCGCGCAAAGCCTCTTCAATCTTTACAACAATACCTTCTTCAACTTCCAATGCAGATGCGCCCGGGAATGGTACCTCTATATTCACTTCTTCCAGCTCAAACTTCGGGTTTATTCTTTTTTGAAGAGAAAGAAGCGCAAATACTCCACCCAGACAAATAAGAATCATTATCCAGTTTGTAACAACTGAATGCTTAATAAAATAATGAACAAATTTTGAGACCATTTAAATTTCCTGATTCATATTATATTTTGAAATTTTTCTTTTCTTTGCCATTCCGTCGCACATGAAATCTGTGAAAGTCCGAATCTCAACGGGCTATCCATAAACAGACAGAACGATAATGACGGTTTACAACTTTTGAATAGTAATTTAATCTGTTTGAGAAAGCTGTCGGTAATTATCGCCTTCGGGCAATTCCTCATTTAATTCAATCGATTCATTATTGGATTTAATATCCATTCCTATTAAAGGCTTTTGAAGAATTGTGGTGACTATTTTCATATCATCCCCGTTAGCCTTTTTAATTATCGCATAATTACCCTGCAATGCGAGTACATCAACCTTTCTGCGTGCAAGCTTGCCATCTTCCATTGTAAACACATAATTTTCATTATCAACGACGTAACGCGGAATTTTTGCGACATTTTCGAGCCGGACTCCTTCAATCTTTACGGTTACGTAGTTTCCGGGCAAAAAGTGTGAGTTTAACCTTGAATTTATAAATGATACGTAAACGTTAAGTGTTTGTGAGTTCCGGTTCAGCAAAGTTTCTTTTCTGTATATCTTTCCATAAAGAACTTCATCCTGATATTTATCAGGAAATATTTTTGCTGACGGTGTAATTGAAAAGCTAATCAGGTTAACCTCCTCAATTAAAAGAGGAACGGCTATTTCAACATTTACTGCATCACTCAAAGTAAAAAGTTGCTGTCCCCTTGATACAAAACTTCCTTTTATTACTCCATTTGATTTAATATAACCGCTGAATGGTGCTGTTATTCTGTATTTGGAAAGAAGTATCTCCTGGTTTTTAACCGCATAGTATTTACTGAAAATACCCCTGCCGCTTAATTTTATTTTCTCCTGCGAATCATTTATTTCAGGAAGATCGGGAACAGGTTCATGTATATCCAATGAATTAAAATAGCCGTGCCACTTATTATATGCTGATTCATTCTCGATCTTAATTTCGGGAAGAACAAGTGCAAGTGCATTCATAAATTCCGAACGATAAGTAAACAGATTGTTTTCGATTTCACGGGAGTCCACTTCAAGAATCAGCTCGCCGTTTCTGACATAGGTTCCATCTTTTAAATCACTCTTTGCAAATAAAACCTGTCCGGTTGCTTCGGAAACCAAGTTTAAAGATCTCTGTGATTCCACAACACCGTTGCCTTCAATTTCAAGTACTAAGTCCTCAAAATTTACGGATTGTGTCTCGACCAATCTTACTTCGGGTTCAAGTTCTCTTTTGTTGCTGTGTTTTTCCGTGGAACCGAGAACCGACATAATTAAAAATCCGAGGACAACAATTCCCACAACGGACCCGGCTTTTATGATAGTGCTTTTTTTGAACTTCATATTAATATCCTGAAAATTATTATTTGCGTTTAAAGACTAAAGAAGAAGATATAATGTTACGTATTTTAAGCGTCCAAAAACAACAGACGCCAAAAAATATAGAAACAATTACTGAGTAAAATTAATAATGTGTTAAACGGAAAATATGGTAAACAAATGTAAATATATGATTTTCCGCAATTAAAAAAAGTGCTGTGGTCCCTCAATAAAAAAGCGCCATATTTCAGGCGCTTTCATTTATACATACTGAAAGACTTTGTCATTTCAGCAGGGTCATCTTCTTCACGCTTGTGAAATTGTAACCATTGTTCCCTGTTACATCTATTCTGTAAAAGTAAACTCCGCTTGTTAAACTGGATGCATTAAAATTAACACTGTGCTTACCGGCAGAAAAACCACCACTTACAACATTAGTAACTTTTTCTCCAACAAGATTGTAGACACCAATTGTAACATCAGCATCAACCGGCAGCGAAAACTGAATGGATGTTGATGGGTTAAACGGATTCGGGTAATTCTGCTCTAAAGCAAATTCCGTTGGAAGTGAAATTTCGACTTCAATGACATCTGAAAAACTATAGCTTCCATCGTAATCAATCTGTTTTAATTTATAAGAGTATGTCCCGCTGGTTACTGATTCATCTGTGTAGTTGTAGCTTTTCTGTTCAGTGGTTGTGCCGAAACCGGGAACAAATGCAAGCGTCTGCCATGTGTTGTCATTCTGAGCGGAGCGAAGAATCTCAAATCCCGAGTTGTTTATTTCTGTTGATGTGCTCCAATTAAGAACAATGCTACCATTAGTAACATCTGCTGTAAAATATGTTAGTTCGACAGGAACTATACTGTAATCGTATAAAGAAACATACTGTGCACTTACACCAGCAACTATTGTCCGTATTAATGCTCCGGATGATCCATCAACCTCGTAAACACCCGTTCCATTCGTTGTAATAAAGTTTCCATTTGGAAGCTGGTAAGCACTTCGTGGACTTGCAACACCGGTTAGTGTGTTTAATAGTGTGCCTGTTGAGCTGTAAATATAAATGCCGGATGGTGTTGAAAAACCGGCTACAGCAATATTACCGTTAGACATTTCGTGAATTTGCTGAGGAAATGAAATCGATGGAACAAAAAGATCCAAAAAGTTTCCGCTTAGATCGTATCGATGAACCGCATTACTGGAGCTGGCACTAACAAGGCAGTCGCTCGTCCTGAATATTATATCAAAAGGACCATCCAGACCTCCGGCACCGTTAGCAATAAAATTTCCAAGATAATTTCCGACCTGATCAAATTCGGCAATAGCATCGGGATTTGTTGCATCGGAATTTGCTACGACAAGATTACCATTGGATCTGAAGTTATGACCTCTTACGTTATTTAATATTGCGTTGTTAACTCCTCCCGTCGGAGCTAAAAATACTATGAAGGTTCCGGATGTATCGTATTCAATTACTCCATCATTGATCTGATCCGAAACAGTAATATTACCCCAGGGAGCTAAATTAGCTTCTTTTGGTGAAGAAAGGTTCGTCGGATCAACAATAAAACTCTGGTCTAATAAATCACCTGTTGTTGCATCAAAAGTCATAACACCATCTGAGGTCCAGTCAGGGACAAGAAGCATCTCCGTTAACAGCGGATTTTCCTTTGGTTCAGGGAATCCGAGCGTTGGATTTATTGTAGGATGATTTACAAAATGCAATCTTGCCTTTTCAAGGTTATATCTGTTTTTTACTTCTTCCCAGAAAGCTGTTTCTCCGTTGTTATATATGTTAACTAAATCGTTATAAACAGCATATACAACCTTACCATCTTCTATACCTCTCGCTTCAATGAAAATGCCTTCCGGCAGATATAATGTATGGGGAATATCTAACTGTGCAGTTAATATTCTTGCGTCCATAATAATTTGTGAGTTTTCTTCAGCTTTGATTAATAATTCCTCAAATCCAGTTGTTGGTTTATCCTGCCCAAAAGCAGAAATAGAAAAAATCAAGGAAAGAGTTAAAATAAATAGTCGATAAGCTTTCACTTGCCCTCCGTCAATTAAGTTGAAATTAAAGTTGGTTAAAACCCCAATATATAATATTATTTTTTTTATTCAAGTCCTCTTCGTTAATAATACTCTCTTTACCAGCCGAACTATTACTTTTTTATCCCTGTATGTGCTTATGAATTTGTTTTTCATCGTTCCTGTTTTTTTGCAAATATTATATCAGATCCTTTGCTTTGCAGAAAGGCACATATTAACTCAATAACAATCCTATTGGTAAAAATTCTCATAAAGGGACAGATAGAAATTGCTATGTTCTCTATGATAGATTGATTTTTACAGTTAAAATTTTTAAATATGAATTTCAGGTGTTACCTTCTTTAGAAAACTTTTTCTATTATTATTCAATCAAAACGCTATGAAGATTTTAGATATGGTTTTTTTTCTTTAATATGGTATTAATTGTTTTTAGAAAGTTTTAAATCGCCCAGTTTTAAAATAATTTCATCAAAACCAAAATAGAAAAGCAGAACAGATAATGCCCAGAAAACCTTGGAGAAAATACCCTTGGAATAAAACTATACAATACTGGTTAAGGAATAACTTTGCGATAGAGCACGAAAAATCCATTCAAGCGTTAGTTTATGTGGGAGCAGCATTTCTGGTGATTATAGTTGGCCTAAGGGGACTTGGGGATATCAGTAATACTTCGTACATCCCAAAATTTTTATTGAATCAGGATGGTAAGATTGATTCCAGTATTGTTATGATAGGGCTACTCGTTGAATTCATCATGCTCTGTCTTCTGGCTGCTGTTTCATTCTTTGCTCCACGGGAAAAGGAAGATAATCTGCAATCCAGCATAAATGAACTTGCCGGTAGCGTCGAAACCCTTGCCGCGGGAGTACCTTCACAATTTGCTGAATCAATTAAGAAAAATGCACGGGAAGTGAAAAGTGCCGTTGAAGACTTTATGAGCAAGGAAATGGAAGTTCTTGAATCAATTAAAGTTCAAACCACAGATCAATCGACGATACTGAGTGAGGAGTTTTCACTGATAAGAGAAAACCTGCTTAAAGGAATTAAAGATTCAACCAATCAAATAACAGACTTCCTTCAAAACGAAAAAGAGGTTCTGTCAGATCATTTTACTTTGGTTGATAAACTAATGTCTGCAAACAGAGAAACAATCCAATCGGTAACAGATAATTTAACATCGCTTGCAAAAAACTCCTCTGTCGATACTAAGGGAGTATTTGAGCGGGAAAAAGAGATAATAAACGATTTTTATAAAATCAATTCCGGGCTTATATCAAAAAGCGGTGAGGAGTTTCGTGAGGCACTGACTAATCTAAACGATAAAATTGAAGTGCTGGTAACCGATGCAAAAGTAGCTTTTCAGAATGTGACTGAGATTTTAAAAGATAATTTGAAAGGTTCATCAGCCGTCTCAAATGAGGTCTTCAAACGAGAAAAAGAGATTATAAACAATTTTCATAACATCAATTCCGGACTTATCGCAAAAAGCGGCGAGGAGTTTCGTGAGGCACTGATAAATCTAAACGATAAAATTGAAGTGCTGGTAACCGATGCAAAAATAGTGTTTCAAAATGTAACCGACAGTCTAAAAGATAATTTGAAAAGTTCTTCAGCCGTCTCAAATGAAGTTTTCGAAAGAGAAAAAGAAATGATCGATAAGTTCTACAAGGTTAATTCTGAGCTTATCTCCAAAACGAGCGATGAGTTCAGAGGCGTCTTAAAAAACTACAACCACATGTTTGAACAGGAATCTGAAAGATTAAAATGGCTTTCGGCTAATCAATTAAGACCTACTGAATATATGCTAAAGACAAATAAAACCAACGAGAGATTGGTTACACATTTAGAGAATATCGATAATTCCCTGAAGGTAATAATGAATGAAATCAGTGCATCGGGGATTAAAGTTAGTTCAAAACAGTCTCTTTACAAAAAGATAAAACTCAGATGGCAGAGGCTTATTAATCAAGTGACTTCTTAATAAATGGCGCCAAGAAAAATATCATTTTATTTTGTTCTATATCTGGTTGTACTTGTTGAATTGCTGGCTGTTGTTATTGAAAGAGACAACAGTGAGCTGGAGCTGAAAAAGAGACTCAAGGAGTATGAAACAATTCAGGATAGTATTATTGCTTCATACAATGAACCAATTCGTCTCACAGTCCAAAACGTTACAGACTGGTTAATTACTAATCCGAAAGATAGTCTACATATTCTTATTTCTATATCAAATCTTCAAACACCTGAAGAAAAAGCCAGTGTGAAGTATTTTTTTATTAAAAAGACAGATCTTGAAAACAACCCGACCAAATTCTCGATCATATCTGATAAGAAAACGGGAAATGGTCACTTTTATTTTAAATCAGATAAGGCCGGCACTTTCGATTTTAATGTCTTTTGCCTGATAAGAAGAAAGTTTCCAAGGTATCTTCCTGATATTATCCTCGAGGGAATAACTAGTAAGATGGGAGACGAATTTAATGCATTTAGCGATACAGTTAATTTTAAGGTTAAAGCTAAGATACAAGCAAAGGATTATGACCAACCTGGAAGGGGCTAAACTCTATATCAACAACATAAGTTTATTTTTACCTTAGCAAGTATGAAAAAATTAGCTTTGAATTTTATCTTAAGTCTCCTATTCCTAATGCTTTCATTTGGACAAACAAATGAGATACGCTTTGAGGGAAATGAATCGATTCGCGTTCTGGATACTATAATTGTTTTTGCAAAAGAGAATTTTGATATTCAAGATAGACTCTATGACTGGTCAAGTAACTTTAATGATATACAGTACACTATAAGCGTATTCAATATTCTTGAAGAGATAGGTGAGTCCGACATAAGATTCGCCAATTACATAGGGGGTTTGCAATATCTCGGCGGACAGGTAAAATATTTCGCATCTGAGGATATTAGTTTAAAATCAAACGTGGAGAGAGGATCCAATCCGGGTGACTATGAAGTGAATATGGATATTACTATTTCTCCCCCGGGAATTTTCTATGTTGTGGGTGAAATCAAGGGTAAAAGTGAGCGCGGGATTCTTTTTCAGGATGCAGGATACTGGGTAATAAATTGTATCGCCAGGGCAGAAAACAGATTAACAAATGACTTTTCCATAAAAAGAACGTATGACTTCGATGAAATTGCAACCTATAGATTTGGCGAAAGCCTTGCTTTTGATTTTAGTATTTCGGGGGCAAGAATGAATAGCCTGTCTTCATATCACTTCAAGGTCTATGAAGGGGAAAGGGAAATCCACTCCGGCCTTGGATCGTATATAAATCTGGATTTTATAACAAAAAATCCTGCGATGATAAATAAAATCTTTAGGGTAGAAGGTCTTTACAGCGGACAACTCATAAGGTTCTTTAATCCATCAATACCTGGTCCTGACTCCACTTATTGGCAATTTAAGCTCCTGCCTCCGGAGAAATTAGAAATTAAAACAAATTGGATCCCGCTGGATAAGTTTGAGTTGATGGGTGAAAGAGATGTAATTGACGCAATCGATTTAAGACTTGCAGAGAACAGGAAATTTTCATTTGCCTGGTTAACAAACACAGATGAAGGTGCTATGATCACAAGGCCGGATATAATCAATATTACTGTAATCAGCGAACCGGATGATTTAATAAGAAGTAATTCACCCCCCTTCAGATCATATGAAGAAGATTATTGGCAGGTAATTGAGATAAATGTTAATCCGGCTTTCGTTAACAGCATTGCTGAAAATGAAATAAAGCAAGTGAGGATTAACTTAAAGTTTCAAACACAGTTTGGTGATCAAAAGAGTATGGATTTTGTTGGAATTGTATTTTAAAATTTTCCTCTGGAGTACAGAATGAAAAAGATATTTACCCTATTTATAATTCCTTTATCGATCGCCGTCGTTTTTCAATTTATATTGCCGCAAAAATTAATTGCCCAGGAAATTCGGAAACCCATGAAAATAACAGAACAGGAAAAGAGTGATTTTCAAATACGCTACGGTTCAGCACTTTCAACTCGTTACATGTGGAGAGGGTTGAATCTTTCAAAAGCCCCTGTCTTTGAACCGTATGCAAGTTTCTTATTTCATGGGTTGGAATTATCCTTTTACGGTGTTTACGGATTGTCTGAAAGTGAAGCTAAACATCCAGATTTCGATAAGAACCTTGACCCGGATGAAGTGAATCCATACTTCCTGGAAAAGGTCGCATTTTCCCAGGTAATAACTAACTTTTTCTACAACTTTGAAACCGGTTTGGGAACATTCACACTGGGCGTAACAGATTATTATTTCTCAGATAGATTGATAAAACAAACACTGACTGATAGCAGCGGAAATGTATCCATCAAATACATTAAACCCCTATGGGAAAATTGGGAAGGTGACGGAAATGGTTCGCACACAATTGAGGCAAATCTCCGGTTTTCCGGTCCCGATAATTTTCCTCTATGGGTATTAGTGGGATATAATTTTTATAACGATCCGGATAAATCAATTTTTGCTGAAGTAGGCTATACCTTTATGGTCTTACAAAACAATTTGAGCTTCTTTGCGGGCGGTGTGCTTGACGCTTCAGAGTGGTACCAGTTTACTGTTAAAAACGGTGTGCTTCGTGATGGTGTTGGATTAACTAACTTTGGATTTGTTCTGAACCGCGAACTTATACTTGAAGATTGGCTGACTCTTGATTTTTCCGTTCTCGATGTTATAAACTTTTACGAAGAGAGAAATACACTATTGTTCAAAGTTGCATTAAAAGTAGACTGATATTAGCATAATTCTTTATATCTGAAACAATCCGCGACATGATCATTAACCATTCCCGTTGCCTGCATATGTGCATAAACAATTGTCGAGCCTACAAATTTGAAGCCTCTTCTCTTTAAATCGTCACTTATTTTATCTGAAAGTTTTGTTTTTGCAGGGAGCTGTTTTAATGATTTGAATTTACTCTGAACCGGTTTTCCGTTTACAAAGCCCCAGATGTATTTGTTAAACGTTCCGAATTCTTTTCTGACCAGCAGAAATGCTTTTGCGTTGGTAATTGCCCCTTCAATTTTAAGTTTGTTACGGATGATACCAGCATCTTTTAACAAAGAATTGATTTTTCTTTGATTATACTTCGCGATCTTATTGAAATCAAAATTATCAAAAGCCTTTCTAAAATTTTCTCTCTTGTGTAGAATTGTTTTCCAGCTCAATCCTGCCTGAAAGCCCTCAAGTATTAAAAACTCAAAAAGCTTCTTATCGTTATGTAGTGGAACTCCCCATTCCTTATCGTGATATTTAATCATCAATTTATCATCTGAAGGCCAGGGGCAACGGGTTTTCATGATCTCTTTCCTTTCTCTTGGCGTCTTTGCGACTCTGCGGTTAATATTCCCTCAATTTTGTAAATTATCAACAAGCTTTTACTAAATTTAAGTAATAATTTATATCAAAAATCTAAAACACAAAAAATGAGCACGAAAGAAAAGTTTATTGAGGAAATAAAAAGCGCGTACACATTCAAGGGTGATTATATAACACTCGGCGGGGCAATGTACGAGGGTGAATGCATAAATAATTTGCTGGTTAATATTCCCTTAAAAACTTTAAACCGCCACGGGCTCATTTCCGGCGCGACTGGAACAGGTAAAACAAAAACATTGCAGATAATCGCAGAGCAGCTTTCTTCTAAAAGCATTCCGGTTTTATTAATGGATGTTAAAGGAGATTTAAGCGGACTTGCAAAACCAGGAAACACACATCCTAAAATTGATGAACGTCACAACAAAATAGGTTTTCCTTTTACGCCAAATGGTTTTCCAATCGAAATGCTTACACTTTCCCAGGAGAAAGGAACACGCTTGCGTGCTACTGTTTCAGAGTTCGGTCCCGTACTGCTTTCCAAAATCCTTGAATTAAATGACACTCAGGCAAGCTTTGTTTCCCTCATCTTTAAATACTGTGATGACTCGAAACTCCCGGTGCTTGATTTAAAGGATTTTAAGCGTGTGCTTCAATATATATCTGACGAAGGAAAAGCAGATATTGAAAAAGAATATGGTAAGATATCAACGACATCAGTTGGAACAATCTTGCGTAAGGTTATCGAGCTTGAACAGCAGGATGCGGATCTGTTTTTCGGGGAAAAATCTTTTGAAGTGGATGATCTGGTTAGAATAGATGAAACAGGTCGTGGTATAATTTCAATTATCAGGTTAATTGACCTGCAGGACCGTCCGAAAATGTTTTCAACATTTATGCTCTCGCTTCTTGCAGAAATTTATTCTTCTTTCCCCGAAGAGGGGGATTTGAACCAGCCAAAGCTGGTTATTTTTATTGATGAAGCTCATCTGATCTTTCAGGAAGCATCTAAGGCCTTGCTTGAGCAGATAGAGACCATAACAAAACTTATTCGTTCAAAAGGAGTTGGAATTTTCTTCTGCACTCAAAACCCAACAGATGTTCCGGCAAGTGTTCTATCCCAGCTCGGCTTGAAAGTTCAGCATGCACTGAGGGCTTTCACTGCAAAAGACAGGCAGATGATAAAACTTACCGCAGAGAATTATCCAATTTCAGAATATTATAAAACAGATGAAATGTTAACTTCGCTTGGAATTGGTGAAGCTGCTATTACAGCATTAAATGAGAAAGGAATTCCGACACCGCTTGCTGCAACACTGCTTCGTGCACCACAATCGCGTATGGATATTCTGAATGAAGATGAAATAGATGAAATTTCCCGCGACTCGAAATTAGTTGGCAAATATAATGAGACAATTGACAGGGAAAGCGCTTATGAAATGCTAAACAGAAAACTTGAAGTCGCGCAGGAGACTGAGGAAAGAACAACCACTCAAACAAAGCGGACAAAAACAACCAGCCGACGAACAAAGCGTGATAAGAGCACAATGGAAAAAGTGCTTACAAGCACCACTACTAAACAGATCGGTAGAACGCTGGCAAGAGAGTTTGCAAGGGGAATTTTAGGCGTGCTGGGTTTGGGGGGGGCAACAAGACGCAGAAGTTAATCTAATAATTCAAAACCGGGCTGAGCCATCTTTCAACTTCTTCAACACTCATTCCTTTACGGCGATGATAATCTAACACCTGGTCTTTACCGATCTTTCCTGTAGTAAAATACTTTGCTTCAGGGTGTGAAAAGTACAAACCGCAGACGGATGCTGCAGGATACATTGCCATACTTTCCGTAAGCTTTATTCCCGTGTTCTTTTCAACATCAAGCAAATCAAAAATTATTTTCTTTTCAGAGTGATCTGGCTGTGCAGGATAGCCAGGGGCAGGACGAATACCTACATATTTTTCCTTTATCAATTCAGGATTTGAAAGGTTTTCGTTTTCAGCATAACCCCAAATCTCTTTTCTTACTTTTTCATGCAGTAGTTCTGCAAAAGCTTCTGCAAGCCTGTCAGCAATTGCTTTAATTAAAATGATGCTATAATCGTCCTGTTCTTTTTCAAATTTTTCAATCAGTTTTTCAATTCCGATTCCCGCAGTTACGGCAAAAATTCCGATGTAATCCTCAACACCGCTTTCCTTCGGAGCAATGAAATCCGCCAGTGCAATGTTCGGCTGTGAATCCGATTTTAACATTTGCTGTCTTATTGTGTGAAGCACTCTTTTTACACCGGTTCTCTTTTCATCGGCGTACATTTCTATATCGTCAAAGCCAACAGTGTTTGCAGGAAAAAATCCCACCACGCCGTTTGCAGAAAGCGAACTCTCTCTTGTGATTATATCTAATAGACTGTTTGCATCATCAAAAAGTTTTTTTGCTTCTCTGCCAACATTTGGATCATCAAATATTACCGGATACTTCCCTTTCAGCTCCCAGGTTTGAAAGAATGGTGTCCAATCGATGTAATTTTTTAATTCTTTTATGGGATGATTTTTAAGTGCAGTAATTCCCGGCTTATTTGGTTTTTTAATGGTTTTACGATTCCAATCAATTTTTAATCTGTTCTTCCTTGCATCATCGATGGAAATAAATTTCTTTTCGGATTTTTTTTGAAGATAATCATCGCGTAATTTTTTGTATTCATTTTTAATGGATGCCGTGAATTTTTCTTTCTCTATTCCGTTTTCATTTAAAAGATTTGAAACCACGGGCACACTTCGCGAAGCATCTAAAACATGGATCACAGGACCGTTGTAATTCGGTGAAATTTTAACCGCGGTGTGAATTCTTGAAGTCGTGGCCCCACCAATTAATAACGGAATGTTCAGTCCCCTTCGGTCCATCTCTTTTGCAACATGAACCATTTCATCGAGAGATGGTGTGATCAGTCCGCTTAAACCAATAGCATCAACCTTTTCATCAATTGCAGTCTGAATTATTTTATCCGGGTGGACCATCACTCCCAGATCAATAACCTCATAATTGTTGCAGCCGAGAACAACGCCGACAATGTTTTTCCCGATGTCGTGAACATCACCTTTAACTGTAGCAAGAAGAATACGACCAGAACCAGAACGAGCCTCCTCTAAATCCCCTCCAAAGGAGGGGACTTTTAAAGCACCAAGAATCTCTTCAAGGACTTTTTCCGAATTATTTAAAACTTGCTCATTTGAAAATCTTATAACTTTAAATCCTATGCTTTCTAACCACATAGTCCTTATTTTGTCGGACTCTTTATTATCAGGAAGCTGATGAATCAAGCCATCTAATTCAATAATTAGTTTGCTGGGAATACAAACAAAGTCAGTTATATATTTTCCAATTATGTGCTGTCTTCTGAATTTATAATTATTAAATCTCCTATCTCTAAGCAGCTGCCAAAGTTTTTCTTCTGCCGTCGTCGGGTTCGATCGGTTTTGTTTTACAAATTCCTTTATTAATTCATATACAGCAGGGTCTGCAGTCATCCAACCATATGTGTCCTTACCATTAGCTCCCTTCTCCTTTGGAGAAGGGCTGGGGATGAGGCTTTTTTCTTTTGGAGCTGGGGGATGGGATCTAATATATGGCTCAAGTATTGCAACAGCTTTTTTCATTACCCTTGCACTTTTTACAACCTGCGGCAGAAACATTTTCCCTGAGCCAAACAGATCTCCAACTATATTCATCCCATTCATCAAAGGACCTTCAATAACTTCAAGCGGTTTTGCAAATTGCAATCGTGCTTCTTCTACATCCTCTTCTATAAAATCGACTATCCCTTTTATAAGTGCGTGCTTCAGTCGTTCCTGAACCGGCTGATTTCGCCATTCCTCTTTTTTACCTTGGACCTCAACTTTTTCTTTAATTGTCTCAGCGAACTCAACTAAATTTTCTGTCGCATCCGGCTTTCGATTAAAGATCACATCTTCAACTTTTTCAAGCAGGTCTTTTGGAATTTCCTCATAAACAGCAAGCTGTCCTGCATTTACAATCCCCATATCCATTCCGGCTTTAATAGCCTGAAAGAGAAACGCAGAATGCATGGCTTCTCTTACCGTATTATTTCCCCGGAAAGAAAATGAAAGATTGCTCACTCCGCCGCTTACTTTTGCAAGTGGAAGGTTTTGCTTTATCCATCTTGTTGCTTCGATATAATCCACGGCATAATTATTATGCTCTTTAATTCCGGTTCCTATAGCAAGTATGTTGGGATCAAAAATTATATCCTGCGGCTGAAATCCGATTTCAATAGCAAGTATATCGTAAGCTCTTCTGCATATTTCAATTCTTCTTTCAAAAGTATCGGCTTGTCCCCTTTCATCGAAAGCCATTACAATTACAGCGGCACCGTACTGAAGAATTTTTCTGGCTTGTTCTTTAAATACCTCTTCGCCTTCTTTTAAAGAAATAGAATTTACTATTCCCTTACCCTGCAGACATTTCAATCCAGATTCAATTACGGACCATTTTGAGGAATCAATCATAATCGGGAGTTTTGCAATATCCGGTTCAGCTGCAATTAATTTTAAAAACTTCGTCATTGCTTCCTCCGAATCAAGCATACCCTCGTCCATGTTCACATCGAGCACTTGGGCACCACCTTCCACCTGATCACGTGCTACAGAAAGTGCCTCCTCAAATTTTTCCTCTTTAATTAATCTGGCAAACTTTTTAGAGCCGGTTACATTTGTTCTTTCACCTATATTCATAAAATTAGAATCCGGTCTGAGCACAAGGGATTCCATTCCGCTTAGACGTAAATATTTTTTCTTTTCCCCCGGAATCCTTGGTTTAAAACTCATAACCTGTTCGCTTATCGCTTTGATATGATCAGGAGTTGTACCACAGCAACCGCCAACTATGTTTACAAATCCCCGATTTAAAAAATCTTCTATGGTGGTCACCATAGTTTGCGGGGTTTCATCGTATCCGCCCATCTCGTTTGGAAGACCGGCATTCGGATGAAGGGAAAGAAATTTATCGGAAACATTAGAAAGATCCTCGACAAAGGGACGCAGTTGTTTTGCTCCCAAAGCACAATTTAATCCAATGCTTAAAAGGTTTTCAGCGTGTGAGACCGAGATGTAAAATGCCTCTACTGTCTGTCCGGATAGTGTTCTCCCGCTTTGATCAACAATAGTTCCGGAAATCATTACGGGTACTTTTGTCCCTATCTCTCTTTGATATTTTTGAACGGCATAGATTGCAGCTTTTGCATTAAGCGTATCGAATATCGTTTCGATTAATAGAATATCAGCACCACCATCTATCAGCCCTCTTGCGGCATCATAATAAGCCTTTGCCATCTCATTAAAAGTAACTGAACGGTAACCGGGATCATTTACATTTGGCGAAAGCGAAAGCGTCTTATTTGTTGGTCCGAGTGCACCGGCAACGAATTTCGGATCCGCACCCGATTTGCCGTTAAATTCTTCCGCGACGTTTTTAGCAATTTTAGCGGAGGCAAGGTTTATTTCATAAGCAAGATGTTCCGTTTTATAATCTGCAAGAGAAATTGCCGTTGCGTTAAATGTGTTTGTTTCGCAGATATCAGCTCCGGCTTTAAAATATTCTCTATGTATACTTTTAATAGCCTCCGGCTGTGTAATTGAAAGCAGGTCGTTATTACCTTTCAGATCATGAGGATGCTTTTCAAACCGCTTACCGCGAAAATCCTCTTCGCTTAATCCCAGGCTCTGAATCATTGTGCCCATTGCACCGTCGAGGACAAGGATTCTTTGCCTCAAAATCTTTGTAATATCTTCTAAAGTAACTGCCATAATTTTTCTGATGATTCAATCCAATCTTTAAAACGATTTTAAATATAATTAAATTGCTGTGCACTAAAAATATAGGATATATTCAATATGATAGTAGTTACGGGCGGAGCAGGATTTATTGGCAGCGCTATCGTTTGGCGTTTAAATCAACTCGGTGAAAACAAGATAATTATTATAGACGAACTCGGTAAAGATGATAAATGGAAAAATCTTGCCGGATTGTCATTCAGAGATTTCATTAACAAAGATGATTTTATTTCTCTGGTTTTGGAAGAAGATGTCCCTTTTGAAGTGGAAGCAATTATTCACATGGGGGCAAATTCATCAACAACAGAAAAAGACGCCGATCATTTACTTTTTAACAATTATGAATACACAAAAGAGCTTGCAAAATATTCACTTAAAAAAGAAATAAGATTTATTTATGCATCTTCGGCTGCAACGTACGGCGATGGTTCTCTCGGTTTTGATGACGATGAAAGCAAACTTGAAACTCTGCGACCACTAAATATGTATGGTTTTTCAAAACAGCTATTCGATCTCTGGGCAAAGCAAAGTGGCTTGCTGGATAAAATTGTGGGTCTGAAATATTTTAATGTTTTCGGACCAAATGAATATCACAAAGGCGATATGCGAAGCGTCGTTCATAAATCTTTTGAGCAGGTAAGAGATACTGGGAAAGTCCGGCTTTTCAAATCATTGAATCCCAAATTTAAAGATGGTGAACAGATGCGAGATTTTATATATATAAATGATGCTGTGGATATGACACTGTTTTTCCTTGATAGAAAAGATAAAAACGGGATTTATAATGTGGGCTCGGGCAGGTCTAGAACATGGAATGATTTAGTTGCTGCATTATTTAAATCGGTGAACAAACCTGTAAATATTGAATACATTGATCTTCCGGAACATTTAAAGGATAAGTATCAATACTATACAGAAGCAAAGCTCGATAAAATTAAAAAAGCCGGCTATAACAAAACATTGGCTTCGTTAGAAAGCGGTGTAAATGATTATGTAAGTTATCTGCAGGGAAAAGTATTTTTAGGCTATTGATACTTTAATTATAAGTATCGTCTTCATCATCAAAAAGGTCGTCATCGTCATCGATAGGGAAATCATCTAGCAAATCATCTTCGTCAGGTTCCTTATCAAACGGATTGTCTTCTTCATCATCATTGTTGTAATAATCATCATCCTCTACAGCATCGTCATCATCGTCATCGTTTTTACCTTTTCTTTTCTTGGCTGCTTCAATTGCGTGAATATTCCCTTCACAAAAATTGCGGATTTCTGATTCTTCAAAAAGAATTTTACCGTTTTTGATGTTATCTTCAACAGACGATATAATTTCTTCTTGCATTTTCATCAATTAGTTCTCCGAAAGTTTTTAGTTATATCCTTGGTTTAACAAAATTAACGTGTTAAATATTTGTATTAAATTTTTATTTACCAAACTAAATTTGTTCATGCAATTTATTTAAATTCCCAAAACTTCAAGGGTAAAAATTCAGAAACATTTTCATAATCACAAAATAGTATCTATATGAAACTTGCAACACTCTGTTATGTAATGGACAAGCAAAGTAATTCCACCTTAATGATTTACAGGGACAAAAAGGAGAATGATTATCATAAGGGCAAGTGGAACGGTCTCGGGGGAAAATTTAATCCTGGTGAAACTCCTGAAGAATGCGCAATACGTGAAATTGAGGAAGAAAGTGGATTACGAGTTAAATCAGTTAAGATGAGGGGCTTTATCACCTTTCCTTTGTTTGATGGAAAAGAGGACTGGTATGTTTTTCTTTTTACTGCAGATGAGTTTGAGGGTAAACTAATTGATTCTCCTGAAGGACATCTTGCATGGATACTGAACAATAGGCTAAGGGAAATAAATCTCTGGGATGGTGATAAAATTTTTATTCCCTGGCTGTTTGGAGATAGGTTCTTCAGTGCAAAATTTATTTACCATAACGGAAACTTTGTAGATTATACAGTTGAGTTCTATGGCCAGTAATAAGACTTTTGGAGGGAGAGCTATAACATATTTCATGTCTCTTAACCAGCCTACAAAACTTCCAAGAGGCATTAAAATTATTAACCCTTATCAAAGCCAAAAGGTTAAAAGCGTTGTGAAGGAATTCTATTCAAAATATTATAACGATAATAATGAAAGACTATTTGTTATCGGTATAAATCCCGGAAGATTCGGCGGGGGATTAACAGGCATATCATTTACTGATCCTGTTGCCCTAAAAGACAAGTGCGGGATAAAGAACAATTTTAGCACAAGGATGGAGCTCTCCAGTATTTTTGTATATAAAGTAATTGATCGTTTCGGAGGGGTCGATAATTTTTTCTCTAAAGTATTTCTTACTGCGCTTTATCCGCTTGCAATCATTAAAAACGGTAAAAATTATAATTATTACGATGACAAAAAGCTGTATCAATCTTTAAAACAGGAAATTATTAAGTCAGTTTCCTCTCAGATCGATTTCGGTGCGGAAAGAAAAATAGCAATTATATTGGGTAAGAAAAATGCTGAATATTTCCTGCCAATTAATGAAGAACACAGATTCTTCAAACGAATTATCGTGTTAGTTCATCCACGATATGTTATGCAGTACAAAATGAAAAGCCTTGAAAACCACATTAACAGTTTTCTAGTTGCGCTAAAATAATCTGTCCAGAAATTTTCTTATTGCATTATTTACTTCTTCCGGCTTTTCAATCGGGGTCATATGGCCTGCCTCTTCAACTAAAACAAAATCCCCATCCGGAATCCGATCTGCCATGGTCTTCATTACTTCCGGCGGTGAGAGTTTATCCTGGCTTCCACAAATAATTAATGTTGGCAGAGTAATATTTTTAAGAAAATGTGTAGTATCAGTCCTGCATGCCATAGCAAGCAGGCAGGCTTTTACACCAGCGGGATCGTTACTTTTCGAACGATCAATTACGACATCATAACCTGTCTTATTCTCCTTTACATACTTTTCCCCGAAGCAGTTAAGCACGAATGAATCAACAAAATTTGCATAACCACCATTGTTAATTATTTTAATTGCTGCGGCTCTCTTCAACTTTCCTTCATTATCATCAGCCACCGATTTTGTATCGCACAATATAAGTGCACTGAATTTATTCTGCACTCTTTCGACGGCTCTAAGGGTAATATATCCGCCCATTGAAAGCCCGCAAATTATTGGTTTGCTCAAATTCATTTCATCAATTATCATTTCAAGATCGTCTACAAAAGACTCAATAGTAAATTGCCCGTCTCCCGCAGGCGATGCACCCAGTCCTCTTACATCGTATCGAACACAGTAATACCTTTTGCTGAGTTCTTTCACCTGTTCATCCCACATAAAATGATCGAACGGAAATCCGTGTACAAAAACAATCGGTTTATTATTTTTATCTCCATCGGTGAAAATGGCAAGATTGTTTATCATACTATTCATATTTTTCCCTCTAACTTTAATTTAATAAGGTTCAAAAGTAAAAATACAAAAATGAAAATTGCATTTGTATCAACCGAGTGCGTGCCTTATGCTAAAACAGGTGGACTTGCAGATGTGGCCGGGGCACTTCCCAAAGAGCTTGAAAAGCTGGGCTGTGAAGTTAAGCTGTTCATTCCAAAATATTTTTTAATTGATGAACACAAGCATGGATTAACCTATAATTGGGATATCGGTGAAATGCCGATAAGAGTGAACGGAAATATAAGATCGGTTCATGTGCATCAATGCAAGCTGCCAAACTCAAAGGTTGAGGTAAATTTTATTGATTGCCCACATTATTTTCATCGCCATAGAATCTACACGGATGATTTTGATGAAGACGAACGTTTTATCTTATTTTCCAAGGGAGTAATAGAAACTCTTCAAAGAATGCAGTGGGCACCGGATGTGATACATTGTAATGACTGGCAAGCAGGTTTAATTCCTCTTTATATCAAGGATAATTACAGCTGGGATGATCTTTTCAATAAAACGGTGACCCTTTTTACAATTCATAACATTTATTATCAGGGAAGATTCTCAAAGTCCGCACTTTTTGCCGCAGAAATAAGGGGTGACTTGTATTATCCGGGCGGACCTGTGGAATTTGAAGATAGTGTTTCTTTTTTGAAGACCGGGATTTCTTTTGCCGATATTGTAAACACCGTCAGCAATACTTATGCGCATGAGATTCAAACACCCGAGCACGGTGCCGGTTTAGATGGATTGTTAAGATGGCGAAAGGATGATCTTTATGGAATTTTAAACGGCGTTGATTATGACATTTGGAATCCTGAAACAGACATTCACGTTCCCTATCCTTATTCGCATAAAGATTTAAGTAATAAAACAAAGAACAAAAAATTTCTGCTTAAGCATTTTAATCTGCCTTTCAGTGAGAAAATTCCTTTAATTGGAATTGTCTCCAGAATGGTCGCACAAAAAGGATACGATATTTTTTCAGATGCTCTAATAGATTTAATGCGATTGAATGCGCAGTGGATAATTCTTGGAAGCGGCGAAGATAAATATGAGAACATGTTCAGAAGCCTTTCTAACCGGTTGCCGCGGAAGGTCGGAGTTTACATTGGCTACAATAATGAACTATCACATTTAGTTGAAGCCGGTGCAGATATCTTTATTATGCCTTCAAAATATGAGCCCTGCGGACTGAACCAGATATACAGTATGAAGTACGGAACGGTTCCTGTTGTCAGAAAAACCGGCGGATTAGCTGATACAGTAAAGGACTGGGATGAACAAAATCATTTTGGATTTAGTGATGGTAATGGTTTTTCGTTCTATGATTACAGTGGTTACGCAATTTATAAATCTGTTGAACGGGCAGTAAATACTTTTCAGCAAAAAGATGTGTGGCAGAAAATTCAACAAAACGGGATGAAGAAAGATTATTCCTGGAGACATTCTGCGGAGAAGTATTTGGAGGTATATAAATTGGCTATGGAAAAGAGAATCTAATATTATGCCTCTCACTAACATTGAAATAAAAGCTAGTTCCGTAAATCATGCGGGAATCAGAGAAATATTAAAAGCTAAAAACGCTGAGTTTAAAGGTGTTGATCACCAGGTTGATATTTACTTTAATGTTAAATCGGGTCGTTTAAAATTACGGGAAGGAAATATCGAGAACCATCTGATTCACTACAATAGAGAGAATCAATCCGGTCCAAAACAATCCGATTTAATTTTATATAAACCGTCCCCGGGGTCAAATTTAAAAGAGATCTTAATAAAAGCACTTGGAATTCTTGTTGTGGTTGAAAAGAAGAGAGAAATCTACTTTATCGATAACGTTAAATTTCATTTAGATGACGTTAACGGATTGGGAACCTTTGTTGAAATAGAAGCAATAGATTCTGCCGGGTCGATGGAAAAAGAGAAATTGTTTAAACAATGCAACTACTATTGTAAGTTGTTTAAAATAAATAATGAAGATTTGGTTGCAGAATCCTATAGCGATATGCTTTTGGTTTAAAAGCTAACTGCATGTCCAATGGAAAAATAGAAAAGCACATCCCCCCAGACAAAAGAACCCTCTTTCAATCCTTCGCTTATAATAAAACTCCTGCCCACAGAGAAATCCATTGGCCCGACCGGCGTATCGAATGATAGGGTGCCGCCTATACCGTGCTTTAAATCTTTAAATCTTATTTCTTCCTGCACAACCCATGTTGAGCCTAAATCGTATCGAAACCAGAGGTATGTATCAAAAAATATTTTAATTGGAAACTTATATTGATACATCAGCGAAGCAAGAAAAATTTGCCTTCCCCTGTATTCATGTTCATGAGCACCGAAAAAAGAATACTGCCCGCCTAATAAAAACTGCTCACTAAGAGGAAGTGTCTTATCCCCAAAACCGATTTGCATTCTGGGAGCAATCACATGTCTGTCTGCAAGTTTCAAGTAATATTTCAGATCTGCACCCACAACCAAATAACCTTCATCTCCCCCCAAAAAACTCTGGGCCGTCTCGTAAAAGCCATTAAAATATATTCCGTCCTCGGGATAGGGATACTTATTTTGACTGTCAATGGTCCCGCTTATTCTTAATCCCACAATTTTTGTTTTGTATGGAATAGTAACATCACCCAATTTATTTTTTACTTCATCAAGCTGGTACTTTCCTGTAAAAATAAGTCTTCCGAATTTTTCTAATTGTGTTCCTAATGAAAGTGAGACACCATAAAAGATTTGTCTGTACTTTCCAGTTTCTATGCTCTTGAACGTATTTCCCGATGGAGAATTTTCCTGTTTATATACTCTGATATCGTTGAATTTATAAAATGTGCTTAATTTATATGTAAGATTGCTGGTTAAGATTCTATGGGCAATATGCTCAAGGATGTATGCACGGTTACTTGCCCCCCCAAAAAGGAACAGCCCTAATTCGGTCCCAGAGTCCATAATATTTACATCTCTCAGATCCAATCCAACCTGTGCATTGTAAACATTGTCTACAAGAAATCCGACTTTCAGCAGGCTCGAAATTTTCTCTTTTACGGACACATCAATCCTAACGGAATTAGTATTAACATGCTTAATAATTTCTAGATTTATATCATCAAACAGTCCTGTACTTCTTAAGTTATTCAAGCCGCTTTCAACATTTTTATACAGGAAAATATCGCCATTATTAATATTTAATTCTCGCCTGACAATTGTCTTGCTGGATTCGTTGTGAATATTAATTTCATCAACTCTTCCAGAACTAAAACTTAATTCAAGAATACCCTCTGATTCGTTAAAGGTATAATTGTCAAAATCAAACAGTAAGTAACCTTTCTTTTTATAGTGCTTAATGATTTCTATTATAGCAAGAACATTTTTTTTGCTGTTGAAGGGTTTACCTCCGGCCAAACCTTTAATGATTTTTTGATGAAAATCTTTATCATTTGTTGTATCAATAATGCTTCTGTTGAATATCAGGATAACTTCATTTACGGCAGGGTTTTCTTCGTACTGAAAATCTACCGAAGAGGAATTGTCATCTTCATATACAACAGCTTTAATTGTTTTATAATCACCAGTTTTAAATATTTCTGCAAGATCGGTTAAAATTTGATGGCTGGATACAGAATCCTGATTTAAATATTTCCGCTGATATTTTTCCTCGAACGTTTCGGGGGATGAAGGATATTTTACATTTTGAATAAAGTATTCTTCATCCTTTAAATTGCTTTTAAATAAAGAATCCAAATGAAGCTTTAAATTCTTAATCAGTGGAAGAGTGCTTTGATATCCCAAGTTTATAAGCGAATCGGGCCTGTTAAAATCCGCTGCAGACCACGTGCCAAGATTTGGCTGGATTACTAAATCAGCATTCTTAAGCTGCTCTTCTTCTAATTGCTTCATAGGAATACTAACGGTTTGATCCGCAATATTCCACGGCACGGTTAAATCACCCTCTTCTCTTAACGGACTTGTTGTATTAACCGCAATTACAAGATCTGGCGAAAAACTTTTTAATGCTTCAACAGGAATGTTTGCAACTAAACCGCCATCAACGAGTGTGAGAGAATCTATCTGAACCGGGGCAAGAAAAAAAGTAACGCTTGAGCTTGCACGCATTACCTGGCTTATAGAACCGCTTTTTAAAATTACAGCATTACCATTGATTAAATCAGTACAAACAGCGAGGTAAGGAATTAAAAGGCTGTCAAAATTTTTCCTAGCATAAACCGGTGCATTTAAACTAAGCAGTGTTAAATAGTTTGAAAGTTTTAAGCCTTCATTAAAAGAAGTGGGAATTATAGGACGAAGTCCTTCCAATCTTAAAGTAAAAATAGATCTGTCTTCGGCTATTTTTTGATCTATAAACAACTCCCTCCTTCCGGTTGAACCGGAGATGGAAAGCAGTTCATTCCAATTTGTGTTCTTAACTATTGAATCAAGATCACCTGATGAATAGCCTGAAGCATAAAGCCCGCCAATAATACTTCCGATGCTGGTTCCTGCAATAGCACCAATATTAACATCAGCTTCCTCCAGGGCTTTAATGATACCAATTTGAGAAAAACCCCTTGCACCCCCGCCGCTAAGCGCAATACCAACAACAGGTTCAGCCACAGGAATTTGAGTCTGTATTCCGAATGGATTTTCAACAGATTTCGTTTCGAGAGTAATTACACGCGTAGCTTGTGCAAAAACTATCTGCCCGATTACAATAAAACAAACGGTTAATATTTGTTTAATTAAAAACACTCACAAAATTTATTAAAAGGAAAGTAAAAATGATGTGTTTTAGATTATAAATTTTTAAAGGGCAAATTTTCTATTTACGTCTCTTTTGCTGCTGTTTTGATTGCTGTTCTGCAGCTTCCATCAAACGGGACATAAATCCCTTCTTCTTTTTTGATGGATCCACCGGTTTTAACTCTACATCCCCCTGCTTGTGATTTATATAATATTGCTGTGCAATTGAAAAAACATTAAACATAAAGTAATACAAGTTTAATCCTGAGGGGAATGTCATGAAAAGTATTGTAAGCATCACGGGCATAATATAAACCAGCGATTGTTGCTTAGGATCTTTGATAGACATTTTTTGCTGAGCAAAAGTTGTAATGCCCATCAGCAAGGCCAGGCCGCTAATCTGCTGTATTCCAAAAAGTGGAAGCTGAAAACCCAGATCGTAAATTACATCCGGTCTTGAAAGATCTTTTATCCAAAGAATAAATGGCTGCTGTCTTAATTCAATTGCCGCCTGAAATAATCCCCACAAAGCTATAAAAATTGGCATTTGCAAAAGCAGGGGCAGACATCCACCCGCAGGATTAACTCCATACGTCTGATAAAGCTTCATCGTTTCTTTGTTCATCTTTTGCGGATCTTCTTTATACTTTTCCTTAATCTCCAAAATCTTTGGCTGTAGCAGCTGCATCTTCTTCATTGATTTGTAGCTCTTTTTAGTAAGCGGATAGACTACAATCTTTATAATCAGAGAGAAGACTATAATTACAAAGCCGTAATTGGGTATAAAAAGATGAATGAAATTAAAGAGTGGAAGAAGTATATATTCAGCAATTGGGCGTACAATAAATTCCAGCCCGAAAAACGTACCGAAGTCTACCAGTGCTTCAAGATTATAACCAATTCCCTTCAGCCGGTCGTAATCGACGGGACCTATATACAACCTGAATGATTTCTTTTCCAAGCTTGTGCCTTTAAAAGGCATTATCAGTCTTGCACTGTAGATTTCTTTCATACCGCTATTGCGCAGCGGAATAGTATATCCCTCCAGATACGCTCCTTCAAGTGATGATGGCTCCGAGGGAATAATGACTGCGGCAAAATATTTATTCCTTACAGCAAGCCAATCAACGCGACCATTAAAATCCCCATCAATTTTTTCACCATCATGTGGCGCATCGAAAACCACCTTTTCATCACCGTAATAAAGACTCGCGTTTGAATAGTTGGCTTCATTAACCGAATTTTCTTCAACAAAGCGAATTCCCGAACCCCATACAACATCATATGAATTATTGCTGATAAGTCGATTCATATTTATCAGCTCTATGTTGCTTTCTATTGTATAAAGATCAGAGAAAAACTTATATTTTTTTACAATAGATCTGTTGTTACCTATTTCCAGCTTAAATTCGATCTCAAGCGAATCTCCTTCATTCAAATTATATTTTGTATCCGAAGCCGAGGAAAAATTGAGCTTTTTTGTATCGATTATTTTTCCATCTGAAGTAATAAAAGAAAGATCGTATGCGTTGCCAAGTGAGTAATTGATCAATTGAATTGAAGTTTTATAGTAATCGCCGTTATCATTTATTCCTGCTGAATACCAATTTTTATATTTCTTCAGATATACTTTTTGAAAGTTTGCCCCAAGCGTGCTAAGCTCGTAAATAGCAAGCCTGGTTTCGACCGTTATTATCCTTCCGGTATCGGTAATGAATTCAGTAAAAATTCCCAGTTGTTGTTCAGAATTTTGTGGCTGTTCTAACAATGTTGTTTTTTCCGGCTCTTCAATTATCTCCTTGCTATCGGTGCTGGTAACCAAAGAATCGGTTTCAAGGACCTCTGTGCTGTCTGTTTTTGTGGGTTGTGTTTCTGTTTTTTCGGGTGTGTTTAAATATAACCAAACAACTAAAATTGCGCCTATAAGCACAAATGCGATTATTGTATTTCTATCCACTAATGCTGTCCATCTTTAACAATTTTACTCCAGTTAGTCTATTTAAGTATATCATGTTATAATTCAAAATTTTTGAGCACTATGAAGAAGACGCCATTATTTCTCTGTTTATCCGATTCAGGATTTCTTCAAATGGCAGTTGAATGTCAGTAAGAAATAATTTTCTGTTGACTGCTTCGCTTAGATTATTGACCGTAAAGATTATTTCAAGTTTAATTTTTTTATGAAGACAGCAATCAAACAGCAAATTATTACTTAAGCGAATTGCTTCTCTAATTAATCTTTTCGCCCTGTTGCGCCAAACTGCTTTACCGGCTCTTTTAGCGACTGCAACTGAGGATTTGATTCCAGATTCGGCGGAATTTCTGTATAGTAAGTAATGTGCCCTTAGTTTTTTATCAGGGGAATAAACGACTTTTCCAGAGTTAAAAATTTTTTCTGTTGTTTTTCTGCTTTTTAATCGGCTTTTGTACTCAATTTTATTTTTTTTCAACAAAATCTAAAGCTCGCTGCTAACCGTTAATTTTTTTCTTCCTTTACTTCTTCTTCTTGAAATTGTTTTTCTGCCACTTTTAGATTTCATTCTTTCTCTGAAGCCATGCTTATTTTTTCTTTTCCTGTTGCTTGGCTGATATGTTCTTTTCATTATTGCTCCAAAATTCTAAAAAAAAGAGTCCAAAGTTAAACCCTTAACCCCTTATTATCAAGAAGTGATATGCTATAAAAAATAATTATTAAAAAAGTATAAAATTAATTTGCTCTATATTGCCTTAGTCGTTATTTTCAATGTAAGGTAGGGCATTAAAAAATGTGTGGATAATTTGTTAATAAATGCTTGTTGTGAAAATGTTTCACAAATTCGACTTGCTTATAATAGGCTGTGAATCGCTTGAAAATGTGTAATGATTTTCAGTTGAAGTCCCTAAGACATTAAAAAACAATGGGTTATTGTGATCCTTTTGATGTTAATAAGTTGTTTGCATCCATTCTCTAATTGTATAAATAATAATGCCTTACAATAATAAATTTTAATTAATAAGGTCTTAAAGCTGTGGATAAGTATCTTGGAAAATTTTGATTTAACAAAGGAGGTCGCAATTGCAGATCCTACATTTGCCTGGAAAAACTGCCTTCTGAAAATAAAGGAAAATGTTTCACAAATGACTTACAATACCTGGTTTTTACCAATAAAACCAGTTGAGCTACAAGACTCTACCCTAAAGGTGCAGATTCCAAGTCAGTTTTTTTGGGAATGGATTGAAGAACATTTTAATGATTTGATTACAAATACAATTAAGGAGGTTTTAGGGAATAGCGCCAAGCTTACTTATGTAATTTCTGAAGATTTGCCCCAGGCAGATCCAATTGAATCTAAACTAAACAATAATACTCAGTCCGTCCAGGAAAGGAAACAGAAACAAAATTTTGAATCAAATTTAAATTCAAGATATACTTTTAATAATTTTATAAAAGGTGAGGGTAATCAACTTGCACGGGCAGCGGCAGGAGCAATAAGCGACAACCCTGGCGGAACTTCTTTCAATCCCTTTTTTGTCTATGGAGGAGTTGGTCTGGGAAAGACACACTTAATACAGGCGATTGGAAATGAAATTTTAAATAAGTATCCGGATAAAAAAGTTATTTATCTTTCTTCGGATAGTTTTACAGTAGAATTCGTAGAATCAATTCAATCCAACCGTGTAAATGAATTTTCAAGTTTTTACAGGGGAATGGATGTATTAATAATTGATGATATCCAATTTTTAATTGGAAAAGAGAAAACACAAGATTTATTTTTTCACATTTTTAATACACTTCATCAATCAAGAAAGCAAATAATTCTTTCAAGCGATAAACCCCCAAAGGAACTCAAAGGCTTAGATGAAAGGTTAATATCCAGATTTCAGTGGGGATTAACTGCAGATATACAGCCACCTGAATGGGAGACCAGGATTGCAATCCTTAAAAATAAGGCTGAATCTTACGGAATGAAGGTATCGAATGAAATACTGGAATACATTGCAACAAATATTACCTCCAATATTAGAGAGCTGGAGGGTTGTTTAATTAAGTTATTAGCCAGTGCATCTCTAAACTCAAAAGAGCTCACTTTCGAACTAACAAAAAAAACAGTTAAAGAAATTGCCACCGAAAGAAAAATAAATAATATCACCATAGAATCTATCACTAAAAACGTTTGTGATTTTCTTGGTGTCGCCGAGAACAAAATACGTGACAAAACCAGAAAAAAGGAAATCGTTTTAGCTCGACAGCTAGCTATGTATCTATCTAAAGAGTTAACCAAATCTTCACTTAAAACCATTGGGCTTCATTTCGGGGGCAGAGACCATTCAACAGTTATTCATGCCTGCAATTCAATAGAAAATGCAAAAGGTAGTGATGAATCCTTAACTAAAATAATTGAAACATTAAAAAACCAAATAGAATTTTCTTCCTGATTTTCTTCCTCACTAACACTTGAAAAAATAATCTTTGTCTTATATACGTTTTTAATAATTCATGTTAATAAACTGTTAATCAAACTGCTATAAATTGTTAGTTATTTATGTTAATTAACATCACCTTAATAAAGATCATTTTATTTAGATGATATCCACAAAGTACCCTGATGCTCCGTTGCCGTAACCTTTTTTTACTGATTCATTTACAAAATATCCAACATATTAACATTGTAATTATTACAATAAGTAAGTAAAAAATATATAGTATAATTATATAATGCTCTTGATTTCTTGATAAAAACAGAGCATTTAGTGTAAATATGTCGTTGGAGATTGAAAAAAAATGGTCTATTTTTTGTTCAATTCAAAATCAAAGAATTGATAAATCATAACCCAGAGTGAGTAATATGAAAAAATTATTTATAATATTATTTGTTGTTGCAACTTTTCCCTTGCTTACAAACTGTTCTTCTACAGTTGAGAACTCTTTAAAAATTCAAAATCTCGCCTCGAATGATGTCTATTTGAATTTCAGAGGTAGTTTAATAGAAGTTAATAGTGGTGAAATCGTTGAACTAAAGGAATTACCAAAAGGTACTTATGATTATGAAACAATTTATGAAATTCCGAGTGGTGCAACAGGTTCCACAGCGGAAGGTGAAGCAGCTGGTGAATTCTTAATTAAAGCCGGAACAAAAATACTTGTAGTATATACCAGTACTTTTATTGATAATAATTATACACTTTTCGCATCCGTAACTTCATCCGACGATAAGAATGATGAGGATCCAAATCCAATTGGTCCATAGTTAAAAGATCGGAATTTTATAGCTTGGTTTGCCAGTGAGGGCTGTTAAAAATTCGCATTATTGTACCCCTTTAATACCCCCAATTTGATTGTTATTCGCTTCCGATTTTAGTATTTTTCTGTGCTTTATTAGGAGAGAATTTTATGGAATTTAAAGTAAACAGTAAAATACTTGAA
>Ga0209536_100000848_pt1 | contig 50692 bp, 48 predicted proteins | sample DeeMarSeWOR28_12_FD_187461 | JGI IMG/M metagenome (GOLD analysis project Ga0209536, IMG submission 187461) | Marine sediment microbial communities from White Oak River estuary, North Carolina - WOR-2-8_12 (SPAdes) (version 2) | ecosystem: Environmental > Aquatic > Marine > Intertidal zone >...
GTGGCGGGCGGCCTCGACAAGCTCGCGGTGCACCTGTTCCTCATGTACTGGGGCATGATTTCGTTCATCACGCCGCCGGTCGCGCTGGGTGCCTACGCCGCGGCGTCGATCGCGCAGTCCGATCCGATGAAGACCGGCTTCGAGGCGATGCGGCTCGGCAGCATCATTTATTTTGTGCCCTTCTTTTTCGTGCTCAACCCGGCGCTGATCGGACAGGGGCCGATGGGGGAAATCGCGCTGGTGCTTTCCACGGCGATCGTCGGCATCGTGCTGATCGCGAGCGGCCTGCAGGGCTATCTGTACGGCGTCGGACCGCTCGACGGCGGTTCGGCGGCATGGCCCGGGCGTGTACTGCTGGTCATGGGCGGCCTGATCCTTGCGCTGCCCGCCAACCCGAAGATTCTCGGCTTCACGCACCTGCAGATCAATTCCGCCGCACTGGCGGTGTCCTTCGTGGGCGTCATGCTGTGCTGGATGGGGCGGCGGCGCGTGAATCTGATGCCCGGAGGCGCCGGGTAGGCACGACGTCTGCCCTGGGCGACTCGCGCGCGTTGCCATCTGTTTGCAAAGTCTTTGAATTTAGACGCAACTTTCTGGACATCGCGAGTTGGCGGGCGTAGGCTTGATGCGCATCAACGATCGGGCCCTTGGAGGGGTCGCGTGACTTCAAAAACCAGCGCAGGCCCCGCCGCGAAGAGCCGCCTGCCGGCCGAGCCATCGGACCGGGCGGTGGGCCCATGACTGCGCTCGTCGCCATGATCAAGTGGTTGCGCGGGCGCCTCGCCGGCCGCCCGGACAGCGAGCACGAGCAGGCGATCGTCCGGGTGGTCGTGACTTTCCTGCTCGTTCTGTACCTGGTTCCCGGGGCGCTTGCGCGGGGGGCCGATCCGGCGATGTGGGTCATGCTCGCCTACCTCGGTATTTCGGCGTGCCTGTTCACGCACATCCTCGTCGCGCCGGGCGTTTCGCCGACCCGGCGCGTGTTTGCCGCGCTCGGCGACGTGGCCACCGCCTCTTTCTGCATGGCCTTCCTCGGTGAGCGGGCGGCGCCGCTGGTGCTGCTCTACGTGTGGATCACGCTGGCCAACGGCTTTCGCTTCGGTACGCCCTACCTGCTGATATCGCTCGGCATCAGCGTCGCGGGGTTCACGGCCGTGCTCCTGGTCAGCGATTTCTGGCAGGCGCACAGCGGGCTGGGCATCGGGCTCATGGTCGGCCTGGTCGCTTTGGGGCTTTACGTGCGCTCCTTGGTGACCAAGCTGTTCAGCGCGATTGCGCGCGCCGAGATTGCCAACGAAGCCAAACGTCGTTTCATCTCGGTGGTGAGCCACGAGATGCGCACGCCGCTGAACGCGATCATCGGCATGTCTGATCTGCTGCGCGACACCGCGCTCAACCGCGAGCAGGCCGACATGCTGCAGACCCTGCGCGGCTCGTCTCAGGTGATGCTGGGCCTCGTCGAGGACGTGCTCGATTTCTCGAAGATCGAGGCGGGCAAGCTCAACATCGAGCATACCGACTTCGACCTGCACGCGCTGGTCAACAGCACCTCGCGCATCATTGCGGCGCAGGCGAGCGCGAAAGGGGTCGATTTCGTCGTTTCGATCATGCCCGAGGTGCCGCCGGCAGTGCGCGGGGATCCGCACCACCTGCGCCAGGTGCTCATCAACCTGGCGGGTAACGCCGTCAAGTTCACGGAGCGTGGTAGCGTCACGGTGCACGTGTTCGTGCAGGAGGAAACCGCACGCCACGTGTCGCTCAAGTTCTCGGTGCGCGACACGGGAATCGGCATCCCACCCGAGGCGCAGGCGCGCATCTTCGACAGCTTCAGCCAGGCCGACCAGACCACCACGCGCCGCTTCGGCGGCACCGGACTCGGCACGACGATCGCCAAGCAGCTGGTCGAGCTGATGGGCGGACGCATCAGCCTGGAGAGCGCGGTCGGTCTGGGCAGCACATTCTCTTTCGAACTCAAGCTCGAGAAGCAGCCCGAGCGCCCCGGGGCGGCGACGGGCGAGCTGGCCGGCGCGCGCATTCTGCTGGTCGGTTTTCCGGAGGAGGAACGCAGAACCCTCGCCGGCACACTCGAGGGCTGGGGTGCGGTCGCAGTGGTGGCGGAGCGCGTCGAAAATGGCGTCGCGCGCGTGGTTGCCGAGATCAGCCGCGAGCGCCCGTATCGCAGCGTGCTGGTCTACAGCGCGCAGGGCGACCTCGAGCTGGCCGAGCGCTTCCGGCGCGGCGTGCCGCCGCCCGCCCCACCCCTCGTGCTCGCCGTGCCGCGCGCGGCGGACGTGGCGCGCTTCGACGTTCTGTCAGCCGGGTTTTCGGCCTTGCTCGAATTGCCCTTCGATAAACGCTTGCTGTTCAACGTGCTGCACGCGGTCAGCGCGGAGGAGGGCGCGGAGGCGCGCGACGGCGTCATCCGCTTGCAGGACTATGCGAAGACGCACACGCCGCAAGGGGCGGTGAGCCGCACGCTCAAGGTTCTCGTTGCGGATGACAACGCGACGAACCGCGAGGTGCTCGGCCGGATTCTCGAGCGCGCAGGGCACAGCTGCACGCTGGTTGCGGGCGGCGAGGCGGCACTCGATGAACTCGAAGCTTCACGCTTCGACATCGTCCTGCTCGATCGCAACATGCCTGATTTGGGCGGCCTCGAGGTCATCAAGGCGCTGCGCGCGATGTTCCCGGCGGAGTCGCGCGTTCCTACCCTGATCGTTTCGGCCGATGTCACCGCGGAGGGGCGCGAGGAATGCCTCGACGCCGGCGCGGACGGCTTTCTCGGTAAACCCGTGGAGGCCGCGCGGCTGCTGAGCGAGGTGCAGCGCATCGCCGCGACGGCGCAGGCCGCGGAGCCATTGCCGCTGCCGCGCGCGCAGCCCGCACGCACCACGATCGATGCCGATGCGGCCGTGGTGAACGTCGAGACGCTCGCACATCTCGAGGAGCTCGGCTCCTCCCCTGGCTTCATCGAGAAGCTGGTCGGCGTATTCCTCGCCGACAACGCGACCCTGGTCACGAAAATGGAGACCGCGGTGTCGGCGCATGCCTTCAAGGAATTCCGCAGCCTGCTGCACGCGTTGAAGGGCTCGTCGGCGAGCATGGGGACGGATCGCTTGACGCGCCTGTGCACCAGCCTCGGCGCGCTGAACGATGGCGAGATGCGGCTGCAGGCTCCGATGCTGATGCCTTCGCTGAACCAGGCGCTCGGCGCGGCGCGCGGCGAGCTCGAGCGCTATATCGCCGAGCGCCGCCGCTCGACCGGCTGAGCGACTCCGCGCATTTTGCTGCGCCGATTTCCGCGAGCCGCGCTAGAATCCGGCCGCGCATCGCAGCCGGCCTCGGCGCCACTTATCTTTTTGGACTGACGCGAATGTCGTTCTTCATTACGCTGATCGAGATGACGGATGCTGAACGCCGTTCACTCGAGAGCATCCCGAAACTGCACTCGATGATCCATCACGGGCTTTCGCTCGGGGAGTACCGGGCGTTCCTGCACGATCTGTATCACATCGTGTGGCATTTCTGCCCGATCATGGCGGCCGGGGCGACGCGGCTGGACGACCGCTTTCGCGACGTGCGCTACGACCTATACCGGCGCATTCAGGAAGAACAGGGACACGAAAGCTGGGTGCTGGAGGACATTGAGGCGGTGGGCGGCAGTGTCGAGCAGGCGCGCGCGGAGCCGCCGAGCATGCCGATCCAGGCGATGATCGCCTTCAACTACCACATGGCGGACCGCCACCATCCCTGCTCTGTGCTCGGCATGCTGTACATGCTCGAGGTGGTGGCCTCAGTGTACGGGGGGCGCGTCTCGGACTCGATCGCCCAGGCCATTGGGCGCAAGGTCGATGCCGGGGGGTTCAGGTTCCTGTCGTCTCACGCGACCATGGACGCCGACCATGTCGCCGAGATGAACGTCCTGATCAAGACGATCCAGGACCCGGCCGCACAGGAATCGATCATCCAGTCGACGCGTGTCAACTTCTACCAGTTCGGCCTCATGTTCGGCGACGGCGGGTTCGTGACCCGCGTCGCCGCTTGAGGGCCGTCACCGTTACACCGCACAGGCCACGCGTTCTTCTTCGAGCGCCACTGCAGTGACGTCCTCGACGTCGCCCAGTTCGGTGCGCCGCATCTGGGCGCGGACGATCCGGCTCATCATCTTCAGGTCGCGGTCCTGCAGGCGCAGCGCGGCGTCGACCCAGGTGTCGGCGATCGCGTCGAGCTCCTCGCGTGTCACCGGATGGACCAGCTGCCGTGCGGCGTGGATGCCCTGCAGGCCATTGCGCCGCTTTGCCGTGCGCGCGATCCACTCGCGCACCGCAGCCTCGCCTTCGCCATCCTTGGCCAGAATGTCGATGACGCCCATTTCATGCAGCTCCTTCGCCGGCAGTACGCGGCCCGAAACGATGAGGTCCTCCGCCGCGCGCATGCCGATGCGGCGCGCCAGCAGGCTGTAGGCGCCCATCCCCGGGAAGAGGTTGAAGAGAATCTCGGGAAAGCCGAGCTGCGCGCTCTCCTCGGCGACGAGGATGTCCGAGGTCAGTGCGGCTTCGAAGCCGCCGCCCAGTGCGTCCCCCTGCACGAGCGAGATGGTGGTGAGGCTGCGGCAGTGGAAATTCTGGATCCTCGGGTACAGGTTGTCGATGCACAGACGGGCATAGTGCGCCAGGGCGTCGCGATCGCGCGATTTGATGAGCAGCACGAACAGCGCCAGGTCGCCGCCGAGGTTGAACACGCGCGGCATGCGCGAGCCGAGCACGTAGATGTCGGCCTTCTGGGCAACTCCACCGACTTCGATCTTGCCGTCGTTTGCCGCAAGCGCACTGTCATGCGCGTGGATGTCCTTCAACAGTCCGAGACTGAAGCAGGCGTTGCCCTTGGGGTTGAAGTATCCCCAGATCGTGCCAGTCGCCGGCTCGAACTCGGTTTGATACTGGCTGTTGACTTTGCCGTACGGCAGTCGCGGACCGAAGACGTCGTTCATGTTGCTCATGTTGCCCTCCCGTTTGCAGAGACGAAAAAAATGCCCTCAGTCAAGTGAGGGCTACACTCATGCGCGCACCAGAAAGTGAAAGTTTGTTACGCGCTTATGGGCATTAAACGCCTGATTCTTTGCGGAGAGCAATGATACGGACGGGTTGTCGTGTTTTGGCGACAGTCACGGCGTGAACTATTTAACGCTTAGGGCCCTGGCAGGCCCACTCACCCGAAATAATTAGCGCCAGCGGGTGAGAGGTCCGCCAACCGCGTCCGCGCCGTGGTCTCGGCCGCGGGCCCATCGTGTTGTTGCCTGACGCTACTCGCTGCGCCTGCCCCGCGCGGCGCGCGGCGCGCGGCGCACGGTGCGCGGCTTGCGACTTGCTCTGAACGACGCACGGCGCCACCATCCGCGCTTTGCCCGGAGAGGACGCTGCATGCAGACGACGCTTGCGCGGCGCGGCATTTCAGTCGCACCGCATGCGCTTGCCGCGCAGAGCGCGACCGCAGTGCTGCGCGAAGGTGGCAATGCGCTCGAGGCGATGGTCGCGGCGGCGGCGACCATCTCGGTTGTCTACCCACACATGAACGGCATCGGCGGCGATGCCTTCTGGGTGGTGAGCGCGCCGGATGCCGCGCCGTTTGCGATCGACGCGAGCGGACCCGCGGCGCAGCTCGCCACGATCGAGTTCTACCGAGCGCGCGATCTCGGGCAGATTCCGCCGCGCGGTGCAGTCGCCGCGAACACGGTGGCCGGGACCGTCGGTGGCTGGGCACTCGCGCTGGAGGAAAGCCGCGCTGCCTGGGGCGGTCGCCTGCCGCTCGGCCGCCTGCTCGAGGACGCGATCCATTATGCGGAAGCCGGTGTGCCGGTGACCGCGAGCCAGCAAGCGGCGACGGCGGCGAAGCGCGCCGAGCTCGAGGCGGTGCCGGGATTTGCGGCACGCTTCATGCCGCGCGGCACGGTGCCGGCCGCGGGCACGCTGTTCATGCAGCCCGCCCTCGGCGCGACGCTGCGTCGCCTGGCGGAAGCCGGGCTGGACGATTTTTACCGCGGCGAGCTGGCGCGCTCACTGACCAACGATCTCGCTGCGCTCGGCAGCCCGCTGCGTATCGCCGATCTGGAGGCCTACCGCGCGCGGCGCGTGGCGCCACTCGAGCTCGCACATGCGCTCGGGCGCCTGTACAACATGCGTCCGCCGACCCAGGGCCTGCTGTCGCTTGCCATCCTCGGAATCTGCGACCGGCTCGGCCTCGAGGCGTTCGCGCCGGACGGCGCGGACCACGTACACGCCATTGTGGAAGCCACCAAGCAGGCGTTTCTCGAGATCCGGGACCGCCATCTGACCGACGAAGCCTGGATGTCCTGCGACCCGCAAGCGCTGCTCGCCACCGAGCATCTCGACGCGCTGGCCGCGCGCGTCGACATGCAGCGCGCGCTGCCCTGGGGCGGCAGGTCCCAGCCGGGCGGCACGGTCTGGATGGGCGTGATCGACGCCGCAGGCCGTGCGGCGAGCTTCATCCAGAGCATCTACCACGAGTTCGGCTCCGGCGTGGTGCTGCCGGGCACGCAGGTCAACTGGCAGAACCGGGGCTGCAGCTTTTCGCTCGCTGCCGGGCACATCAACGCCCTGGAGCCCGGCAAGCGACCCTTTCACACCCTCAATCCGGCGCTTGCGCGCTTTGCCGACGGACGCACGATGGTGTACGGCACCATGGGCGGTGACGGCCAGCCGCAGACGCAGGCTGCGGTGTTCACGCGCTACGCGCTTTTTGGCCAGCCGTTGCAACAGGCCGTGTCTGCACCCCGCTGGCTGCTCGGACGCACCTGGGGGTCGATGTCCGAGACGCTGAAGATCGAATCGCGCTTCGGTGCAGCGGTCGCCGATGCGCTGCGTGCGCGCGGACACGAGGTCGAGGTGCTCGGCGCATTCGACGAAACCATGGGCCACGCCGGCGCACTGGTGCGACATCCCGAGGGCGTGCTGGAAGGTGCCTACGATCCGCGCAGCGACGGCGCGGTCGCCGGGTACTGACCCGATCCCGCAACGCGCGCCTGTTTTGCAAAATTTTCTATTGCATGGACGTGCGCGAAGCCACCCGCTGTGCGCACTATTCTGCAATCCCCTGAAAACGGCGGCCGCAACAGTGGAACAAACACCGGGCTTGGGTTAAATTCGAGCCGTTCCTGGGCTCAGGCCCGTGCGTTGACATCTTCTGGGGCCGTTACATGTACGCGATCGTCTTTAAGGCCGATGGCCTGCCGATTTGCCGGCAAGTGCCTGGCGTCTCGCCCGATCCCGTCGTCACCTGGAATTCCGCAGATGCGGCGACGGCTTTCATCCGCTCGAAGGGCGGTGAAGCGGACTTCGAGCCGGTACAGCTGACCGATGAGGCAATGGACAAGCTGGCGCTGTCGCTGGGCTATCCGGTCGAGTCGATGACCTTCGATCCGTATCCTGCCTAGCCGCTCGGGGTGCCGATCGCGCGCGCCTCGAGCGGCGCGCCCGCGGCGCCCGATCACGCCACGCTGAAGAACTCGCGTCGCGCGCGCATGCCGCGTAGTCGCTCGACGAGCAGCTCGAAGTCGGCGTCGCGGTCGACGAAGTTGAGGCTCTGGGAATTGACGATCAGCACCGGCGCCGCGGTGTAGTGGTAGAAAAAGCGCGCATAGCTTTCGGCGAGCAGCGCGAGGTAGGCTTCGTCGATGCCGCGCTCGAACGGCGCGGCGCGATGCTGAACGCGTTCGATCAGGGTCTCGGCCGGGGCCTGTAGGTAGATGACCAGGTCGGGCGCGGGCGCCTGCGGACGCAGCGACTCGTAGACCCGCTGGTACAGCGCCAGCTCGTCGCCGGACAGCGTGAGGCTGGCGAACAGCGGATCTTTGTCGATCAGGAAATCGGCCACCGTCGCGTGATTGAACAGATCGCGTTGTGCCAGGGGCTCGAGCTGGCGCGCGCGCTGAAACAGGAAAAACAGCTGGGTCGGCAGTGCATAACGCGCCCTGTCCTGGTAGAAGCGCGCGAGAAACGGATTTTCCCCCGGCTGCTCGAGCAGCAGCTCGGCGCCCATGTGCGCCGCGAGCCGGCGCGCGAGCGAAGTCTTGCCCGCGCCGATCGGCCCCTCGACCGCGATGTACCGGTGCCGCTCCATCAGGTGATGCGTTCGAGCGGTTGCGCAGCGCAGCGTGCGAGCCATTCGGCCGCCGCACCCTGCCCGGGAATCGTTGCCTCGGGCTCGAGGTCGAGCAGTGGCACGAGCACGAAGCGGCGTTCGTGCATGCGCGGATGCGGTAGCCGCAGGCCGGGCTGCGTGCAGCGCGCCGTGTCGTACAGCAGCAGGTCCAGGTCGAGCGTGCGCGGCGCGTTGACTTCGCCGCGCACCCGCCCCTGGGCGGCCTCGATCGCGAGCAGTGCGCCGAGCAGCGCCTGCGGCGCGAGCGCGGTTTCGATGCGCGCAACGGCGTTGACGTAGTCGGGCTGCGGCGGCCCGCCGAGCGGGGCGCTGCGATACAGGGGCGAGCGGCCGGTCAGCCGCGTCTGCGGCAGCCCGTCGAGCGCATCGAAGGCCGCGAGTACGCGGGCCTGCGGCGCGTCGAGATTCGAGCCGATGCCGACGAAGGCGACGTGGCTCACGCGGGCGTTGCTGTGCCGCCCGCAGGAGCCGTTTTCTTGCGCCGGCGCCGGCGGCGCTTCTGCGTCGGTCCGGACTCGGGCATCAACATCGCCTTGCGGGTGGGGGCGTCCGCGCTCTGAAAGGCGCGCCACCAGGTCTCGAACTCCGCCGGCACCTCGCCGCTCGCCGCGCGCAACGCGAGAAAGTCGTAGGCCATGCGAAAGCGCGGCGCTTCGAGCAGACGCTGGGCGCGGATGCTGGAGCGATGCTCGAAGCGCGGTTGCATGCCCCAGATCTCTCGCATCGCCGCAGTGAGCCGGCGCGTGATCGCGAGCTTCTCGCACTGCGTGTCGAGCACCTGGTCCATCGCCGCTTCGAGGGCGGGAATCGCGCGCTCACCCCGCTTCTCGCGCGCCCGCCAGGTCGCCAGCACCTCGTGCCAGAGCAGGGCAGCGAACAGGAAGGCGGGCGAAACCGGCCGGTCGGTACGTACCCGCTCGTCGGTTTGCGCGAGCGCCAGCGTCACGAAGCGCTCGCCGAGCGGCTGCTCGAGGATGACGTCGAGCAGCGGCAGCACGCCGTGATGCAGGCCCTCATCGCGCAACTGGCGCAGGCAGGCGCTGGCGTGTCCCGAGAGCAGCAGCTTGAGCATCTCGTCGAACAGCCGCGCCGGCGGGACGCGCTCCATCAGTGGCGCCAGCCGGCGAATCGGCGCGCGCGTCGCCGCATCGAGCGTCAGGCCGAGCTTGGCGGCGAGGCGCACCGCGCGCAGCATGCGCACCGGGTCTTCCCGGTAGCGCGTCGCCGGGTCGCCGATCACCCGCAGAACGCGCTTTTTCAGGTCGGCCAGGCCGCCGTGATAATCGACGATCGACTCGCTGGCTGGATCGAAGTACAGCGCGTTGACCGTGAAATCGCGCCGCCGGGCATCCTCGGCCTGCGAGCCGAATACGTTGTCGCGCAGCACGCGTCCGTGCTCGTCCTGCACCCGCTGCGCCTCGCCTTCGGTGGCGCCCGCGTCCTCGACGGCGGCACGGAAGGTCGAGGTCTCCACGGTCTCGCGCCCGACCATCACATGCACCAGCCGAAACCGCCGGCCGATGATCAGCGCGCGCCGGTACAGGGGCTTGATTTGCTCGGGGCGTGCGTCGGTCGCGACATCGAAATCCTTCGGTTCGATGCCGAGCAGCAGGTCGCGCACGGCGCCGCCCACGACATAGGCCGAAAAGCCGGCGTCCTGCAGCACGTCGCAGACCTTGAGCGCGCCATGGCTGATCGCCTCGCGGGCCAGGCCGTGCTTCGAGCGGGGAATGCGGAGCGGGGCGCCCTCGCGCAGGCCGAAGACGCGTCGGATGAATCGCTTGATCATGAAGCGAAGCGGATTCTAGCAGGCGGGCGCCCGGCGGCCCGTGGCGGGTGCTGGCATGCTTCAGTCACGCAGCGAGATGACCGGCCAGCCGTGGCGTGCAGCGTGTGCGGCGAGCGGCGGGTCAGGGTCGACCGCGACCGGTCGCGAAACCCGCTCGAGCAGCGGCAGATCGTTGTGCGAGTCGCTGTAGAACGCGCTTTCGTCGAATTGCGTGAGCGGCCGCCCGAGCGCCGCAAGCCAGGCATCGACACGCGCGATCTTGCCTTCGCGGAAGCAGGGTGTGCCCGCCACGCGTCCGGTAAAACGTCCGTCGCGCGACTCGGGCTCGGTCGCGATGAGATGCGCGATGCCGAACCGGCGCGCGATCGGCGCGGTGACAAAGCTGTTCGTCGCGGTCACGATCGCGCACAGCTCGCCGCGCTCAAGGTGACTGCGCACCAAGGCCTGCGCGGGCGCGCCGATCATCGGCGCGATGCGCGTGCGCATGAATTCCTCGTGCCAGCGCGCCAGGTCCTCGGGCGTGTGTGCGGCAAGCGGGCGCAGCGCAAAGCCGAGGTATTCATGAATGTCGAGCGTTCCGGCCTTGTACTGCTCGAAGTACGCGGCGTTTTGCGCTTCGTAGCTGTCCCGGTCGAGCACGCCGCAGTCGACCAGGAACTGACCCCACTCGTAGTCGCTGTCACCGGCGAGCAGCGTATTGTCGAGATCGAAAAGCGCGAGCTTCACTGCGGCGGCGCCTGCAGAAACTCGCGCACCAGCGGCAGCGTGATCGCGCGCTTGCGGGCGAGGGCGTAGCGGTCGAGGCGTGACAGCAGGGTGGCGAGCGAAGGCAGGTCGCGCGGCAGCCGGGTGAGCAGGTAGTCGATCACGCCGTCGTCGAGCTGCAGGCCGCGCTGCGCGGCATCGGCGCGCAGCCAGGTCGCCTTGTGCGCGTCGGTCAGCGGGTGCAGCTGATAGACCAGCCCCCAGCCCAATCGGCTGGCGAGATCGGCGCGCAGCGCGAGCTGCGCCGGCGGTGCGTTGCCGGCCGCGAGCACGACCGCGCCGCCTTCGCGTGCCGCATTGATCGCGATGAACAGCGCCTGCTGGCCCGTGGCGTCGAGCCGTTCGACGTCGTCCGCCGTGACCAGTTCATCCGGGCGTCCGCGGGCGCCCGCCGCGTCCGCGGCGGCCCGCAGCAGGTGGCTGCGGCCGGTGCCCGGCCCGCCCCACAGGTAGACCACGCATTCACCGAGCCCGCCCTGGACGAGCGCACACACGCGCGCGAGCGCTTCGGCATTTGCACCCGGAATGAAGTTGTCGAGCGTTGGCTCGGGCGGGCGTGTGATTTCGAGCGGCAGCTGCTGCATCGTCGGGATCTGCTGGCAGCGGCAAGGTAGAATTCCGCGGAGGCGGAACTCTATCACGCGCGTTCAATGCGCCGCGTGCACCCTCCATGACGCAGGGCCTTTCCTACCGTGATGCGGGCGTCGACATCGACGCCGGCGACGCACTTGTCGAAGCGATCAAGCCGTTCGCGCGGCGAACGCTGCGCCCCGAGGTGCTGACCGGCATTGGCGGCTTTGGTGCCCTGTGCGAGATTCCCGGCAAATACCGCCAGCCGGTGCTGGTTTCGGGCACCGACGGCGTCGGCACCAAGCTCAAGCTCGCCTTTTTGCTTGGACGCCATGACACGGTGGGCATCGACCTGGTGGCGATGAGCGCCAACGATATCGTCGTCCAGGGTGCGGAGCCGCTGTTCTTTCTCGACTATTTTGCCTGTGGCCGGCTCGAAACGGGCGTCGCGGCGGACGTCGTCAAGGGCATCGCGCGCGGCTGCGAGCTCGCCGGCTGCGCGCTGATTGGCGGCGAGACGGCCGAAATGCCGGGCATGTACCCCGACGGCGAGTACGACCTGGCCGGCTTTTGCGTCGGCGTGGTCGAGCGCGACGCAATCGTCGACGGCCGCACGATCGTGCCGGGCGATGTCCTGCTGGGCCTGGCCTCGAGCGGCGTGCATTCCAACGGCTACTCGCTGGTGCGGAAGATCCTCGAGCGTGCGCGACCCGACTTGGGCGCCGATTTCCACGGACGCCCGCTGGGCGACGTGTTGCTCGAGCCGACGCGAATTTATGCCCGCGCGGTGCTCGCGCTGCTCGCGGCGCTGCCGGTCAAGGGCCTTGCGCACATCACCGGCGGCGGCATCACGGGCAACGTGCCGCGCATGCTGCCCGCGGGCACGCGCGCCGTCGTCGAGGCGCGCGCCTGGGCACGCCCTGCACTGTTCGACTGGCTGCAGCGCGAAGGCGGCGTGGCCGAGACGGAGATGCACCGGGTCTTCAACTGCGGCATCGGCATGGTGATCGCGTTGTCGGCGGACAACGCGAAGCGCGCGGTCGAGTTGCTCGCGGCCGCGGGCGAGACGGTGTTCGAGATCGGACGGATCGAGCGCGCCGACGGTGTGGAAGCGGAAGCCGTCGTCGTCTGACTCCTGGCGGTGTCCGCTGCGGGCTGTTGCGCAGCCGCATGTCGGTAGCCGGTGTAGAATTTTTTCGCGATGACCGGTCCGCGCTTCGTCCACCTGCGCATGCACAGCGAGTACTCGGTGACGGACGGCATCGTGCGCATCGACGAGGCGGTCGAGCGTGCGTCGGCCGACGGCATGCCGGCGCTGGCGCTGACCGATGCCGGCAACGTGTTCGGCATGGTGAAGTTCTACCAGGCCGCGCGTGAGACCGGCGTCAAGCCGATCATCGGCGTCGACTGCTGGCTGCAGAACGAAACCGATCGCGACAAACCCCATCGTGTACTGCTGCTGGCCGCCTCGCATGACGGATACCTCCGTCTGTGCAGGCTGCTCTCGCGTGCCTGGCTGCAGAATGCGCACCGCGGTCGTCCGGAAATGCTGCGCGAGTGGTTCGAGACCGAGGGCAGCGAAGGGCTGATCGCGCTCTCCGGTGCGGCGGCGGGCGATGTCGGCCAGGCCCTGCTCGCCGGTAACGATGCGGCGGCCGAGCGGCTGGCCGGGCAGTGGGCGGCGCTGTTTCCGCAGCGCTACTACGTCGAGTTGCAGCGTGCGGGCCAGCCGCAGGCGGAGACGCTCGTGGCGCGTTCGGCGGGGCTCGCGGCCAAGCTCGGTCTGCCGGTGGTCGCCACGCATCCGGTGCAATTCCTCGCGCCAGACGACTACAAGGCGCACGAGGCGCGCGTGTGCATCTCTCAGGGCTATGTGCTGGGCGACCGGCGCCGGCCGCGGCCTTTCACGCCGGAGCAGTATTTCAAGACCCAGGACGAGATGGCACAGTTGTTCGTCGATCTGCCGCAGGCGCTGGAAAACGCGGTCGAGATCGCGCGCCGCTGCACGCTCGAGATTCCGCTCGGCAAGAGCCGGCTGCCGGACTTTCCGACGCCGGACGGCGTGACCCGCGACGCCTTCCTGCACCAGCAGGCGGCCGCCGGCCTCGATGCACGGCTGGAGAAGCTGTATGCGGACGCCGCGGATCGCGCGTCGAACGCGCCGCGCTACCGCGCGCGGCTCGAATTCGAGATCGAGACCATCGTGCAGATGGGGTTCGCGGGCTACTTCCTGATTGTCGCGGACTTCATCAACTGGGCGAAACAGAACGACGTGCCGGTCGGGCCGGGGCGCGGCTCGGGCGCCGGCTCGCTCGTGGCCTACGCGTTGGGCATCACCGACCTGGATCCGCTGCGCTACGACTTGCTGTTTGAGCGCTTTCTTAATCCGGAGCGTGTCTCGATGCCGGATTTCGACATCGACTTCTGCCAGGACGGCCGTGACCGGGTGATTCAGTACGTGCGCCGCCGCTACGGCGAGGACAGCGTGTCGCAGATCGCCACCTTCGGCACCATGGCGGCGCGCGCCGTGGTGCGCGACACCGGGCGCGTGCTCGACCTGGGCTACAACTTCTGCGACCAAATTGCGAAGCTGATCCCGTTTCAACCTAGCAAGACCATCACGCTCGACGACGCACGGCGGATGGAGCCCCTGCTGGCGCAGCGCGAAAAGACGGAAGACGAGGTCAGGGAGCTGCTCGAGCTGGCCGAAAGGCTCGAGGGCCTGACGCGCAATGTCGGCATGCATGCCGGCGGCGTGCTCATCGCGCCGGGCAAGCTGACCGATTTCTGCCCGCTGTACGCGGCCGAGGGCACGGCGAACGTCGTCTCGCAGCTCGACAAGGACGACGTCGAGGCGGTCGGGCTGGTGAAGTTCGATTTTCTCGGCCTGACGACGCTTACCATTCTCGACTGGGCGCAGCGCCACGTGCGTGCGCTGGGCGACGCCGACTTCTCGCTCGAAAGGATTCCGCTCGACGATGCGCAGACCTATCGGCTGCTTTCGGCGGGCAACACCACCGCGGTCTTCCAGCTGGAATCGCGCGGCATGCGAGACATGATCCGACGCGCCCGGCCGGACCGCTTCGAGGACGTGATCGCGCTGGTCGCGCTTTACCGGCCCGGCCCGATGGATCTGATTCCGGACTTCATCGCGCGCAAGCACGGGCAGCAGCGGGTCGAGTACCTCGATCCGCGACTCGAGACGATTCTCGGTCCGACCTACGGGATCATGGTCTATCAGGAACAGGTCATGCAGATTGCGCAGGTCATCGGCGGCTACACGCTGGGCGGCGCCGACCTGCTGCGCCGCGCGATGGGCAAGAAAAAGCCCGAGGAGATGGCCGAGCAGCGCGACATCTTCGTCGGCGGCGCTGAGAGGAACGGCCTGTCACGCGGCCGGGCCACGCAGCTGTTCGATCTGATGGAGAAGTTCGCCGGCTACGGCTTCAACAAGTCGCACGCCGCTGCCTACGCACTGCTCGCCTACCAGACGGCGTACATGAAGGCGCACCACGCTGCGGCATTCATGGCGGCGAACCTTTCCGCCGTGATGGACGATACCGACAAGGTGCGTGCGATCTACGAGGACAGCTGCGCCAACGATCTGCGCATCCTGCCGCCGGACATCAATGCCTCCGAGTACCGTTTCGTGCCGATCGACGCGACCACGGTGCGCTACGGGCTCGGCGCGGTGCGCGGCACCGGCGAGTCGGCGATCGCGGCGATCCTGCGCGTCCGCGCGGAACAGCCGTTCGCCGATCTGTTCGATTTTTGCCGGCGCATCGACAAGCGCATCGTCAATCGTCGGGTCATCGAAGCGCTGGTGCGCGCGGGTGCGTTCGATTCGATCGAGCAGGATCGCGCCGTGCTGATGGCCTCGGTCGGTCGCGCGCTGGAGATCGCCGAGCAGGCCGAGCGCCAGGCCTCGCAGTCCAGCCTGTTCAGCGACGCCGATATCGGCGCCGGGATCGTCAATACGCTGGTCGAGGCCAAGGCCTGGGATCTGCGCCAGCTGCTCACCGAGGAGAAGGTCGCGCTCGGCTTCTGCCTGTCGGGGCACCTGTTTTCGGTCTACGAGCGCGAGCTCGCCGGCTTCCCGCGCGTGCCGCTCGCCCGGCTGGCGCCCGCGGAGCATCGCGTCTGGCTGGCCGGCATCGTGAATGCCGCGCGCGTGCAGATGACGCGGCGCGGCCGCATGATGGTGGTGCTGCTCGACGATGGCAGCGCACAGGTGGAGCTCACGGTGTTCAACGAGCTGTTCGAGCAGCACCGCGACAAGCTGAAGGAAGATGCGCTGCTGATCGTCCAGGGCAAGGTGCAGATGGACAATTTTTCCGGCGGCCTGCGGGTCAGCGCGGACGACGTCCTCGATCTTGCCGCGTTGCGCGGCCGCTACGCGGCGCGGCTGCGCATCGCGCTCAACGGTCAGGCCGATGCGCAACAATTGCGCGAGCTGCTTTCGCCCTACCGGGCGGCCGGCGACGGCGCTTGTCCGGTGCTGGTGCACTACGAGAACGCGCGCGCCGCCTGCGACGTGGTGCTGGGTGACAGCTGGCGCGTACGGCCGGACGGCCCGCTCATCGAGCGCCTGTCCGAGTGGCTCGCGCCGGAGAACGTGCAGGTCGTTTACGCCGAAGCGGCCTGAGGCGCGTTCCAGCGCACCTCGAGCTGCGCGCCGTCGAGCACGCGGCGGTGGTGCTGGTACCAGGGGTTGCAGAGCCGTGCCTCGGGGTCGCGGCGGGACTTTTCCGCCATCACCGACTCGAGCTCGGGGTAGGCGTGGGCGAGCTGCGCGCGCGATGCGTCCCGTGTCGTGCCGATCGGGAAGCTGCCGCCATGCGCCAGCGCGCAGTCGATCAGTGCGCGGCAGACCTGCGCGCCACGCACACAGGCGCCGAGCGGCCGTGGCAGCGCGAGCTGCAGGGTCACTGCGGCATACGGCTGCTTCGCCCAGCGAAGCACGGTTTCCTGCTCGGGCAGCGTCTGCATGACCTCGAGGCAGGCAATCGGCGTACGCCAGGCGTCGGCAATCGCGTGCGCCTCGGCGATGAAGCTGTCCTGCTGCGCCGCCGGCAGCAGCAGCACGATGCGGCGCGTTGCCGCAGCACGGCCCGGGCGGTGCTGCGGCGGCTGGGCGGTGCGGGCGCGGCCTGCGGCCAGCGCCAGCGCATCCACGCGCAGCGTCACGCTGTAGGCCGGGCCGAATATGCCGTGACCGCCCACGGCGAGCGCGAACAGCTCGGCGTCGCGCGCCCGGCTCGTGCCGCGGAGTTCGCCATCGGCGGTGACCAGGGAAAGCGCTTCGACCAGCGCGACCAGTGGCCGGCCATCCGGCCCGGGCACGTTGGCTGCCACGGCGTCGCCGACGCTGCCCGCGAGCAGGCCGTGCGCTAGACAGCGCTCGAGCGCCGGCGCGGTCTGCGCCAAGCGCGCGGCGAGCGCGGACCAAGACGTGCCGGACTGCACTTCGACCAGCGCGCGCGGCGCGTCCCAGCGCAGCACGCGATCGAGTCCCCCGGTTTCGAGGCGCAGCGGCGCGCCGCGCGGCTGGCGCATCGCGCGACGCAGGTCGTCGGCGGAGCGCAGCGGGGTCTGCGCGGTGTGACCCGGGGCGGGCATCTGGCTGAGCATGAGGCGGTCTCCTGCGGCAAGCTGCGGTCGCAGTGTCCGTGCCGCCTGTGACAGAAGCAATACTTAGATAAGAAGTATCGGTTTTTGATACTCTGTGGCTCATGCCGGGACACCCGCGGCTGATCGAAACGCTCAAGCGCAGCCTGCGCGCCCGCGGACTGACCTATCGCGACCTCGCCCGGGCGCTTGACCTCTCCGAGCCGAGCGTGAAGCGCATGTTCTCGCGTGGCACGTTCACGCTGGCGCGTCTCGAAGCGGTGCTCGCAGTGCTCGAGCTCGACTTCTACGAGCTTGCGCGGCTGGCGCGTGGCGCTGTGGGCGGGCCGGTCGAGTTGTCGCTCGAGCAGGAGCGTGCGCTGGCGGCCGACGAACGCCTGCTGTCGGTGTTCTGGTTGCTGCAGAACGGCTGGCCTGTGGAGGACATCCTGGCGGATTTCAGCATCGGCCGCAGCGCGCTCACCCTCGCGCTCGGCCGCCTGGCGCGGCTCAAGCTGATCGACTGGGGGCCGCGCGAGCGCGTGCGTCTGCGCGTGGCCAAGGATTTCCAGTGGCGCGCAGGCGGCCCGGTGAAAAAGGCCTACGGTCGGCGCGTGCTGCAGGAGTTTCTTGCGGCGCGCTTCGGGGGTGGGCTGGAGCTGCTCAGATTCGAGGCGCGCGAGCTGTCGCCCGAGTCCGCCGCGGTGCTGCGCCGCCGACTCGAGCGCGTGGTGGCCGAGTTCAACGAGATGGCAGAGGTCGACGCCGGGCTGCCGTCGGCCCACCGCGGTGGGATGGCCCTGCTGGTCGCCTGTCGGCCGTGGGAATTCTCGGTGGTGAACGCGCTCAAGCGAAGGCGCAGCTAGAGCGTCGGCTGTTGCGTGAATCCGGGGCCGCGCGCCGCATCGGGGTCGATGGGCCGCACGTGCACCGCGGTGACCCGCGCTGCGGGCGGTCCGCGCTGCGCCCAGTCGATCAGCGCGGCGATCGCCTCAGGCGATCCTGCGATTTCGGCTTCGACGCTGCCGTCGCCGCGATTGCGCACCCAGCCCTCCAGCTGACCGGCCTCGGCCACCGCACACAGCGCGGCGCGATAGCCGACGCCCTGCACCCTGCCGATGATGTGCAGATGCCGCGCGATCTTGCCAATTTTCACCACCTGCGAGGCCTCAGTCCACGAGGACTCCATGGTAAGCTGCGCGCACAAAACGCGCGGTAACAATGCAGGGGGAAGTCATGCGTGCTGTCCTGATCGTGGTTGCAGTTCTGGCGTTGGTCGGCTTTCTGGCCGTGGCGGTGGTACTGCCGATGATGGCCGATGCCGAAGCCAAGGAAGCTGCGCAGGCGCTGCTCGCCGGGACTGAACCGGCGAAGCAGAAAGTCGCGGCGGTGGCCGCGCAAAGCAAGACGCTCGACGGTTCGGGCAAAGGCATCAAGCTGGCGCCGCAGCAGAACAGCAAGTTCGGCGAGCTCAAGTGGCTGGTCGCGCCGAGCGGCGAGATCCGCGGCTGGAACGAGCCGAACGCGATTGAGGTCGTGTTGACGCCGATCCTGCAGAGCGGCAAGGTGTCGTGGCGCTGCCAGGGCTATCCGAACCGGGCCATGCCGGCGAGCTGCGGCGGCCGCTAAGAAGCTTATCCTCGCATAAGATTCCTTTACATTTGACGTGGGATAAGGGCGCGTAAGATGCGCCGGGTGGGGCGTCTGCGCCCCTCATAACGACGAGGAGGAGACCCGATGAAGAAACTTCTGACCGCCGCGGGCGCGGCGCTTGCGCTGATGCTTGCCGGCAGCGTGGGTGCTGCCGATGGCATGAAGGTGATCTATCACATCAACGAAGGCAACGACCAAGCGTCGAACGGTCTGCGTAATGCGAACAACCAGCTGGACGTTGATCCGAAGGCGAGGATCGTTTTCGTGGCGCATTCCAAGGGCGTCGATTTCCTCATGAAAGGCCAGAAGGACAAGCGCGGCAACAAGTTTGAGGACATCGTCGAGCGCCTCAAGCTGAAAGGCGTCGAGTTCCAGGTCTGCGAAAAGACGCTGAAGAGCCGCAAGCTGTCGAAGGATCAATTCATCGAGTACGCCAGCTACGTGCCCTCGGGCGTGTGGCAGGTGACCAAGCTGCAGCAGCAGGAAGGCTACGCCTACCTCAAGCCCTGAACGTCTGGCAGGGCATGATCAAACGGGCGGCTGCGGCCGCCCGTTTTAGTTTGCGGCGCGGATCAGCGCCTACTTCACCCGCATGCCGGGTTCCGCGCCCGCGTCCGGCGCCAGCAGGAAGATCCCCGGCCCCTCGCCCGAGGCGGCGAGCACCATGCCCTCTGACAGGCCGAAGCGCATCTTGCGCGGCGCGAGGTTGGCGACCATCACCGTCAGTCGTCCCTTGAGCGCCTCGGGCGGATAGGCCGACTTGATGCCGGCAAAGACGGTGCGCGTCTCGTCACCGATATCGAGCGTCAGCTTGAGCAGCTTGTCGGCGCCCTCCACCTGTTCCGCGTTGACGATGCGCGCCACGCGCAGGTCGAGCTTGGCAAAGTCGTCGATTGAAATGGGCTCGCTCACGGGGGCTTCCTTCTGCGTGCTGTGCTGCTGGTGTTCGGCGTGGGTCTGCGGAGAGCGCGTCGCCGGCACCGCGGGCGCCGGCGCGAACAGCGCATCGAGCTGCTTTTCCTCGACCCGCGCCATCAGGTGCTTGAAGGGGTGGATCTGCTTCGGACGCAGCTCGAGGTCCGCGAACGTCAGTTCGCGCTCTAGCCCGAAGAGCCCGCGCGCGACGCGCGACGCGGTTGCGGGAAGGATCGGCGCGAGGTAGATCGTGAGCACAAAGAACGCCTCGAGCGCCTCGCTGCACGCGCGATGCAACGCAGCCTGCTGTCCCGGGTCTTTCGCGAGTGCCCATGGCCGGGCCTGGTCGTAGCGCTGATTCGCCACGTCGGCGAGGCGCATCACTTCGCGCACCACTTTGCCGAACTCGCGGTTGTCGTAGGCCTCGCGAATCGCGTCCGCCGAAGCGAGCGCGACGGCCCGACCGTGCTGCGGGTCCGTCTCGCCGGGCCGGAGCTTGCTGAGCTGGCCGTCAAAATGCTTCGCGATGAACCCCGCGGCGCGGCTCGCGATGTTGACGTACTTTCCGACCAGATCGCTGTTCACCCGCGCAATGAAGTCGTCCGGATTGAAGTCGACGTCCTCGACGTTCGCGTTGAGTTTGGCGGCGATGTAGTAGCGCAGCCACTCCGGATTCATGCCGAGCTCGAGGTAGCGCAGCGGATCGATGCCGGTACCGCGCGACTTGGACATCTTTTCGCCCGACACACCGATGAAGCCGTGCACGTAGACGTGGTCCGGTACGCGGTAGGGCTTGCCGGCGAAGCGCAGCATGGCCGGCCAGAATAGGGTGTGAAAGTAGATGATGTCCTTGCCGATGAAATGGATCTGCTCGGTATCCTCGGCCGAGAGGAAGTTCTCGAAGCTGCGCGTCTCACCCCCGGCCTTCGCCTTGCCCGAGTCGAAATAGCTCTTCAGCGAGGCGAGATATCCAATCGGCGCGTCGAGCCAGACGTAGAGATACTTCTCCTCTTCAATGTCCGGGATGCGGATGCCGAAGTAGGGTGGATCGCGCGAGATGTCCCAGTCACCGAGCGCCTTGTCGTCCTCGCCACTCAGCCACTCCCAGGCCTTGTTCACGACCTGCGGCTGCAGGCGACCCGGCCGTTGCAGCCAGTCGCGCAGGAAGGCAACGCATTCCGGATCGGACAGCTTGAAGAAGTAATGCTCCGAGGTCTTCACGATCGGCGTCGCGCCCGAGAGCGTCGAATAGGGGTTCTTCAGATCGGTGGCCGGGTAGACCGAGCTGCAGTTTTCGCAGGCGTCGCCATACTGGTCCTTTGCCCCGCAATTGGGACATTCGCCTTTGATGTAGCGATCGGCGAGGAACATCCCCTTGACGGGGTCGAACAGCTGCTCGATCGGCTTGCGGTAGACGAGCCCGGCCCGCGTCAGCTTGCGGTAGATGTCCTGCGACAGCGCGGTGTTTTCGGGCGAATGCGTCGAGTGCCAGTGGTCGAATGCCAGGTGAAAGCCCTCGAGCGTGCGGCTGCGCCCGGCCTGGATCGGGGCGATGAACGCCTCGGGCGACCGGCCGGCCTTCTCCGCAGCCAGCATGATCGGCGCGCCGTGCGCGTCGTCCGCCCCCACGAAATGGACCTCGTGGCCCCGCATGCGCTGAAAGCGCGTCCAGATATCGGCCTGGATGTACTCCATGATGTGGCCGATGTGGAACGCGCCGTTGGCGTACGGCAGCGCGGTGGTGACGAAAAGCCGGCGGGCGGGCATCTTGAGGAAGGCGCAGCGTGCGCGAAGAGCGCGAATTCTAACAAAGCGCGTAGGGGAAACGTGACGTCGGTGCGCCACTTTCGGTACACTTAAGGGCTTTCCCACGTCCACCACAAGCAGCACACATGGCCCTCAGCGAATCGCAGATTCAGGACGTGCTCCGCACGCTCGTCGATCCCAACACCGGCAAGGATTTCATGGCGACGCGCGCGTTGAAAAATCTCAAGCTGGCGGGCGATCAGCTGTCACTCGGCATCGAGCTGGGGTATCCCGGCAAGAGCCAGTTCGAGCCGATCCGACGCATGGTCACGCAGGCCCTGCGCGACGCGGGCGTTGCCAAGGTCAACGTCGACGTGCAATCGAAGGTGGTGCCGCACGCGGTGCAGCGCGGCGTGAAGCTGATTCCCGGGATCAAGAACATCATCGCCGTGGCCTCAGGCAAGGGCGGCGTGGGCAAGTCGACCACCGCGGTGAACCTGGCGCTGGCGCTCGCCGCCGAGGGCGCCTCGGTCGGCGTGCTCGACGCGGATATCTACGGGCCGTCGCAACCGACGATGCTCGGTATCGCCGGTCGCCCCGAGTCGAAGGACGGCAAGAGCCTCGAGCCGATGGAAGGGCACGGCATCCAGGCGATCTCGATCGGCTTTCTGATCGATGCCGATACGCCGATGGTCTGGCGCGGGCCGATGGTGACGCAAGCGCTCGAGCAGCTGCTGCGCGACACGCGCTGGCGCGAGCTCGATTACCTGGTCGTCGACCTGCCGCCCGGCACCGGCGACATCCAGCTCACGCTGGCGCAGAAAGTGCCGGTCACCGGGGCGGTGATCGTGACGACGCCACAGGACATCGCGCTGATTGACGCCCGCAAGGGACTCAAGATGTTCGAGAAAGTGGGCATTCCGATCCTCGGCGTGGTCGAGAACATGGCGATCCATGTCTGCCCGCAGTGCGGCCACGAGAGCCATATCTTCGGCGCCGGCGGTGCTGACAGGATGTGCCGCGACTATGGCACGGAGCTGCTCGGCCAGCTGCCGCTGGATGCCGGCATCCGCGAGCAGGCCGACTCGGGCCGGCCGACGGTGGTCGCGGATCCGGAAGGCAAGATCGCCGAGATCTACCGGCGCATCGCGCGGCGCTGCGCGGTCAAGATCGCCGAAGCGCAAAAGGACATGACGTCGAAATTTCCCAGCATCGTCGTGCAGAACACATGACGATCAAGTCCGACAAGTGGATCCGCCGCATGGCGCGCGAGCACGGCATGATCGAGCCGTTCGAGCCGGATCTGGTGCGCTCGGTCGGCGGCGGGCGGGTGGTGTCGTTCGGCACCTCGAGTTACGGCTACGACATCCGCTGCTCCGACGAATTCAAGATCTTCACCAACATCAACTCGACCATCGTCGACCCGAAGCAGTTCGACGAGAAATCCTTCGTCGACTACAAGGGGGCGGTCTGCGTCATTCCGCCGAACTCCTTCGCGCTGGCGCGCACGGTGGAGTTTTTCCGCATCCCGCGCAGCGTACTCACAATCTGCCTCGGCAAGTCGACCTACGCGCGCTGCGGCATCATCGTCAACGTCACGCCGCTCGAGCCGGAATGGGAAGGCCACGTCACGCTGGAGTTTTCCAACACCACGCCGCTGCCGGCGAAGATCTACGCCAACGAGGGCGTTGCGCAGGTGATCTTCATTGAATCGGACGAGGTCTGCGAAACCTCCTACCGCGACCGCGGGGGCAAGTACCAGGGCCAGCGCGGCGTCACGCTGCCGCGGATCTGAGCACGGCCCGCTCGTAGCGCACGAAATCGAAGCGTAGTCCGTCGGCGTGCCGGTGCCGCTCGCGCCGCACCTCGCGCCACGCGCTGCGCTCGAAGGCGGGGAAGCAGGTATCGCCCTCGAAGGCGGCATCGATCTCGGTGAGCTCGAGCGCATCGGCGATCGGCAGCGCAGCCGCATAGAGCGCGGCGCCCCCGATCACGAACGCGAGCGCGGTGTCGGCGCACAGCGCGATCGATTCCTCCAGCGATTGCGCGACCTGCGCGCCCGGCGCGACGAATCCCGGCTGTCGCGTGACGACGATGTTGCGTCGGCCGGGCAGCGCGCGACCGATCGAATCCCAGGTGCGCCGGCCCATGATGACCGGATGGCCCAGCGTCAGTGCCTTGAAGTGTCGCAAATCCTCCGGCAGATGCCACGGCAACTGACCGTCGACACCGATCACACCATTCGACGCGAGCGCCGCGACCAGGCACAGGCGCGGGCCGGCGCCTTTTCGGCCGATGGTGACAGAGTGCACACCGCGGGCGTCTCCGTTCGGCGACTGTGACATTCGCCCTACCCCGTACAATGCTTTGCCTCGATTATATGAACATGCTTAAGAACGCCCGGCAAAACCGAAGGGGAGTGGCATGAGTCGCGAGCGACCGCGTGTTCTCCTCATCGACGACGACCGTGACGAGGTCCAGCTGCTCAGTGCGCGGCTAACCAACGCGGGCTACGAGATGGTCGTCGCGGCGACGCTGAAGGCGGCGCTTGCACAGCTCGCCGTGGCGCGTCCGCGGGTGGTGATCACCGACCTGCCCGGGGAGGGCGCCGAAGGGCTGGCCATCGTCCACGCCATCCATCGCGAAGCGCCCTCGCTGCCGGTGATTGTGCTGACCGCGCACGGCTCTATTCCGGATGCGGTCGAGGCGATGAAGCGCGGCGTGTTCGAATTCCTCGCCAAGCCCTTCGACGGCCAGGTGGTCCTCGAGGCGGTTGCGGAGGCGCTACGCATTTCTCCGGTCGCACCGGGCTCGACCGCGGTGTGGCGCAGCGACATCCTGACCCGCTCGCCGCTGATGGAGGACGTGCTCGCGCAGGCCGAGCGCGTGGCGAGCACGGACTCGAACGTGTGCATCCTCGGGCCGAGCGGCGCGGGCAAGGAGCTGCTGGCACGCGCGATCCACTTCGCGAGCGCGCGTGCGCGCGGGCCCTTCGTCGCGGTGAACTGCGGCGCGATTCCCGAGGGCCTGCTCGAGAGCGAGCTGTTCGGCCACAAGCGGGGCGCGTTCACAGGCGCCACGCAGGACCGGCGCGGCCTGTTCCAGGCGGCCGACGGCGGCACCCTGCTGCTGGACGAAGTCGGCGACATGCCGGGTGCCATTCAGGTCAAGCTGCTGCGGGCTCTGGAAGAGCGTGCTGTGCGCCCGGTGGGCGCCAACGAGGCGGTCGACGTCGACGTGCGGATCATTTCGGCGACCCACCGCAAGCTCGAAGAGCGCATCGCGGCGGGCGCGTTCCGCGAGGATCTCTACTACCGCCTGAATGTGGTCAAGCTGACGCTGCCGTCGCTCGCGGAGCGTCGCGAGGACATCCCGCTGCTGGCGAAGCATTTTCTTGCGCGCCTGGCGGCGCGTTATGGCCGGCCGCGGCTCGAGCTCGCGACCGAGGCGACGGAACTCCTGATCGGCGCGCCCTGGCCGGGCAACGTGCGCCAGCTGCTCAACGTCGTCGAGCAGGCGGCAGCGCTTGCCGTGGGCGACGTGATCTCCGCCGAGCTCATCCGGCAGGCGCTGGGCGGCGCGCCCGCGGCGCTCGCGCCGCTCGACGAAGCACGGCGCGGCTTCGAGCGCGACTACCTGATCCGCGTGCTGAAGATCACCGAAGGCAACGTGACGCACGCGGCGCGCCTCTCCGGGCGCAACCGCACCGAGTTTTACCGGCTGCTCGACCGCCATGGGCTCGCGCCCGCGATGTTCAAGCGCGAGCGGGGCGCCAATGGCGAGGCGCCGGCGCTCGAACGCGTCCGCGCCCGCGAGCGCTCGAACGCCTGAGCGATACGGCGTCGCCCTGATCGGCGCCGGTCCGGCCTGCCTGCGCGGACCGCCCCATGCTGTCATGTCGGCCGGGTCGTCACAGACCAAGCAGGGCAATGAACGGCAAAATCCCGCAAGGGTGGCCCAGGGCGCGCATGCTGCAGTGCAGCAGACGGGCGCTGCTGGCGCTGTTCGTGCTGGCCGGCACGGGCGCTCCTGCGCGCGCAGCCTCCGATGCGGACCTGATTGCCTACTGGAAGCAGGAATGGCCGCGGACCGACTTTACGCGCCACACCGTGCCGTTGCAGGAGATCCAGTCCGGCGGTCCGCCGAAGGACGGCATCCCGGCGATCGACCGTCCGCGGTTCGAGTCGGTGGCGGCGGCGGCGCGCTGGATCGATGTGCACGAGCCTGTCATCGCGCTCGAGATCGGCGGCAGCGCCAAGGCCTACCCGCTTTCGATTCTCATCTGGCATGAGATCGTCAACGACCGTCTGGCTGGCACCGCGATCGCCGTGACCTTCTGCCCGCTGTGCAACGCGTCGATCGTCTTCGAGCGCCGCGTCGCCGGCGCTGAGGTCGATTTCGGCACCACCGGCAAGCTGCGTTACTCCGACCTGGTGATGTACGACCGCCAGACGGATAGCTGGTGGCAGCAGTTCACCGGAGCCGGCATTATCGGCCGGCATGCCGGCGTCGCGCTGCGCAAGCTGGAATCGCAGATCGTGGCATTCGGCGACTTCCGGTCGGCCTGGCCCGACGGCCGGGTGCTGTCGCGTACGACCGGATTCGAGCGCCCGTACGGCCGCAATCCCTATGCCGGCTACGACGACATCGACCAGTCCCCGTTTCTGCTGAAGACTGCGCCGGATGATCGGTTGCCGCCGATGGCGCGCGTGCTGAGCGTGAGTGCGGACGGGATGCATCGCGTCTACCCCTTCAGCGTGCTCGAGCGAACGCCCGTGCTCAACGACAGGGTCGGCAGCAAGCCGGTCGTGGTGCTGTCGCGACCGGGCACGCTCTCGGTGCTCGACCAGTCCGAGATCACGGCCTCGCGCCGCATTCCTTCGGCCAATGCGTTTTCGCGCCGGCTCGGCGAGCAGACGCTGGACTTCGAGCTGCACGACGGGCGCGTGCTGGACCGCGCGACCGGCTCCGAGTGGGACATGCTCGGGCGCGCGGTGGCCGGCCCGCTCAAGGGCGCGCGCCTGACGCCGGCGGTGGGTGGCGTTCACTTCGCCTTCGCCTGGCTCGCCTTCAATCCCGGTACGGAAATCTTCGGCAAATGAGGTGTGCCGGGATCCTCGTCACCTTGATAGCCAGTGGCGCGCTCCTGGCGCCGGCACTGGCGGCGGCTGCGGGGTGCAGGGCGACGACGGGCGCGCAGACCAACGTCCTCGTCGAGCTGTTCACCTCCGAGGGCTGCAGCAGTTGTCCGCCGGCGGATCGCTGGCTGTCGGCGCTCGGACGCAAAACGGCCGGCGCCGGGCGGGTGGTGCCGATCGCCTGGCACGTCGACTACTGGGATTACATTGGCTGGAAAGACCGTTTCGCGCAGCCCGCCTTTTCGGCGCGCCAGCGGAGCCTGGCTCAGACCCGGCGTGAGCCGGTCGTCTATACGCCGCAGGTGCTCGTCCAGGGCCGCGACTTCCGGCGCTGGCCGGAGGGCGGATTCGACGCCCTGGTCGAAGGCCTGCAGGCGGGTGCGGCGCGCGCGCGGATCGCGCTGTCGATCACCGGCCGCACGGCTGCCGCGCTCGAGATCGAGGCGCACGCCGAACTGTTGGGCGAGGCGGCCCGCGCGGCACCGGGCGACTACGCCCTGGTCCTCGCCGCCACGGCGAGCGGCTTCGGCACGACGGTCCGCGCCGGCGAGAATGCCGGGCGCCGGCTCGCGCACGACCACGTGGCCTTTGGCTGGCGGGGTCCGATCGCCTTTGGGCGCGACGGCGCGCTGGCGCTCAAGGGGCGACTGACCCTGCCCTCGGCGGCGCCCGACGGGGCCGGCGTGGTGGCCTTCGTGCAGAGCACGCGCAGCGCCGAGGTGCTGCAGGCGCTCGTCCTGCCCGTCTGTCCGGGCTGAGCCGGCGGACGGCGTTTTCCTTTTCGCCCCCGGGCCCGGCTCGGGTATATTCGGCCGAACCCGCCGAGCGGGGGCGAAACCCGAGGGAGACAGGGGCCATATGCACGCGACCCAGATCCGACAAAAAGACGGGATCTTCTACTTTGCGAACTACCGGGCGGAGGACCTCCTGTCCAAGGTTCGCTTTATCAGCCGCTTTTACGGGGAGGGCGAGGAGATTGCGCCCTCACGTATCGCGCACGACGACGATATCGCGCAGTTCATCTCGAAAATCGAGCGCACGGACCGGGCGTTTCAGAGGACCCTGTCGCGCGCCAAGGTCAAGGCGCTGCGGAATTTCTACGAAACCGCAGTCACGCAGCCGCCGATTCCGGGCACCGTGCTGCTGTTCACCTCGGAGACCCTGCGCTTCCAGTCCGACAACTCGGATGGTGGCGTCGGGCGGCTTGCCGAGCCGGGCTCGAAGTTCCTCATCATCGACGGCCAGCACCGGCTGGCTGCGCTGCATTTCTACATGAAGGACAAGCCCGAAGAGGCGCGCGGCATCCAGGTGCCGTGCATGATCTTCGACGGTCGCAGCGAGGACTTCGCGACCGAGATGTTCGTCATCATCAACTCGACACCGACGCGCATCAACAAGAGCCACCTGGTGGACCTGTACGAGCGCGTGTCCTTTGCCGCGCCCGACCGGCGCTTTGCCGCGCGACTGGTCGAGCGCCTCTACAGCGAGGGCGACAGCCCCCTGCGCTACCGCATCAACCGTCTCGGTGGACGCAGCCAGCGCGACAAGTGGATCCTGCAGGCCGAGCTGTTCAACGAGCTGCACCGCTGGGTGCGGGGACGCTGGCGCAGCATCCAGCTCGCCGGCGGCAGCGGCAAGGAAGTGCCACGCTACTACGCGATCGTGCGCGATTTTCTCAAGGCCGCGCGCGCTGCGTTCGGCGATGCCTGCTGGGGGAACGACGGCTACATGGTCACCAAGCCGGTGACGCTGAAGGCGTTCATTCGGGTGTGCGCCGACCTTGCCCGCGAGGATGCCGAGCCGGAGGCCGGCCGGCAGGCGCGCTGGCAAGAGCGCCTGGCGCCCTGGGGCGAGCGCGCGCGCGAGTTCCGCGCCGATGGGTTCTACGAGCGCTTCGCCGCCAAAGGCGAAGTCGAGCGCGTTGCCCGCATCCACCGCGAGCTCGCGCGCAGCGCGGGCATCGAGGTCGGCCGGTCGAAGAGCTGAGGCGCGGCGCCGGTCTCAGGCGCCGGCGACCGTACCGGCGGCGGCGAGGCGCTCGATTGCGTCATGGCTGTAGCCCAGCTCGCCCAGGATGGCGCGCGTGTGCTCGCCCAGTGCGGGCACTGCGCTCATGCGCGGCTCAAAATCCGAAAGGTTGAATGGCGGTCGCAGGGCATCGATCTCGCCGCCCGGCGAGCCGATCTTCGTCCAGCGGTCGCGCGCCGCGAGCTGCGGATGCGCCCAGAATTCGTCCATGTCATTCAGGCGCGCGTTCGCGATGCCGGCCTGCTCCAGCCGCGCAATCACCTCCATCGAGGTCATGACCGAAAACACCGACTCGATCTCGGCATGCGTCGCGTCCCGATTGGCATAGCGCGCCGGGCCGGTCGCAAACCGCGGATCGGTGGCAAGCCCTGGCTTCTGCAGCACGACGTCGCAAAAGCGCGCGAATTCGCGGTCGTTCTGGATCGACAGAAACACCGTGCCGCCATCGCCGGCCTTGAACGGCCCGTAGGGCACGATGGTGGCGTGATAGGCACCGCGGCGCGGCGGCGGGGTGCCGCCGTAATGCGCGAAATAGGCCGGGAATCCCATCCACTCGCCCAGGGCCTCGAACATGGTGATGTCGAGCGTCGCGCCTTCACCGCGGGTGGCGCGCCGCAGCAGGGCGGCGAGGATCGAGGTCAGCGCATACATGCCGGCCGCGATGTCGGCGACCGGGATCCCGGCCTTCGCCGGTGCGTCCTCCGTGCCGGTCACCGAGAGCAGGCCGGCTTCGCACTGCACCAGCAGGTCGTAGGCCTTCTTCGTCGCATAGGGCCCGGCCGGACCATAGCCCGAGATGCCGCACCAGACGAGGCGCGGGTGCTTCGCGCGCAGCGCGGCGGCGCCGAGGCCGAGGCGCTCGACCGCGCCGGGGGCGAGGTTCTGCAGGAACACGTCGGCGCGGGCAAGCAGCGCATCGAGGATCGGCTGGGCATCGGGGTGCTTGACGTCGAGTGCGAGCGACTCCTTCGAGCGGTTGACCCAGACGAAGTGCGACGACAGGCCCTGCACCGTCTGGTCGTAGCCGCGTGCTGCATCGCCGCCGCCGGGCCGCTCGATCTTGATGACGCGCGCGCCGAGTTCAGCGAGCTGGCGCGTGCAGAACGGACCCGCGATCACCTGTTCGAGCGCGACCACGGTCACGCCCTCCAGCGGGCGGATCATTCGAAGCGTACCTCGAGGCCGGCGAGCGGCAGGCCCTCGAAGGCGGTCGACCAGGTTTCGCCCGGCGCCACCGGATGCGCATCGGTCAGCACGCCGGTGGTGATGATCTCGCCCGCCGCGAGCGGCGGTGCCTCCGGCTGCTTGGCGAGCACCTCGATCAGGAAGGCGAGCGCATTGAGCGGGCTGTCGAGCACGTTGGCGCCGACCCCGTGGTCGACCACCTGATCCGCGCGGCGCAGGGTGACTTCGAGGGCGGGCAGGCGCTCGGCGAGGTCCGGCAATCGTGCGACAGGGACCGGCGTGCCGACGACCAGGCGGCCGTGCAAGCCGTTGTCCGCGGTGCAATCCGCGATCTTCAGCCGCCAGGCGGGGTGGTGGCACTGCACGATCTCGATCGCATGCGCCACCCACTCGATCGCGGCGAGCAGCGCCTGCGGGTCGCGTGTGTCCCTCGGGGGGGCGGACGCGAGGCGAAAGCAGATCTCGGGTTCGATGCGCGGCTGGGCGAGCCCTGCGAGCGCGACCCGCGCGCGCCCCTGCCGCGAAAACAGCAGCGTGCGGTCATAGACCATGCCCCACATCGGCTCGTAGACGCCGTAGCGCTTCCAGATCGTGCGGTTGGTGAAGCCGATCTTGCGCCCGGCGGGCGTCCAGCCCTGCGCAACGCGCTGCGCATGCAGCCGCGCCGCGGCGCGATAGCCGTCCTCGGGCGTCAGGTCGGCATAGCGCTCGCTGAACGGCGCGACGGTACTGCCGTCCGCGTGCAGGCGAACGAGTTCCGCGGCGACGAGATCGATCGAGGTTTCTGCCATGCAAGGGTCTGCTTTTGAATGGATTCTAACCGCGCGGCGCGGGCCGCCGAGTTGCGATTTCATAGACCGCGTGCCACATTAGCGCGCCATGGAACCCTATATTGTCTGGGCGCTGCTCGGGCTCGCCCTGGTGATCGTCGAGGTGCTCAGCGGCACGTTCTACCTGCTGATGCTCGGCGTGGCCTGCTTCGGTGCGGCGGGGGTTGCGCTCGCCGGCTTCGGCTTTCCGGCACAATCGATCGTGGCCGCGGTGGTCGCCGCGGTGGGCGCGTACATGGTCCACGCCTACCGGGCGCGCAATCGAGCCGAGCAGATGGCGCCGATCGACCAGGGACAGCCCGCGCGCTTCGAGGCCTGGGTCGACCAGGCTGCGTTGCTCGCCCGGGTAAGCTACCGGGGCGCCAGCTGGGAAGCCCGGGTCGAAGGGGCCGGGCCGCTCGAAGCCGGCGCCCTGCTGTACGTGCTGAATGCCAGTGGCAATACGCTCACGGTTTCGAAAACGCGGCCCGGCTGAGCCGGGTGCTGCGGCCGAACGGGGCCTGAATCGGAGGATCACGATGTTCCCCAAGCTTCTGGTGGCGCTGGCCTTGTCGGTCGCCGCAGCGTTCGTTCCGCAGACCGCGCCGTACGCGATCTGGATCTTCATCATCGCGGTGGTGGTGGTCTTCGTGATCGAAGGCGTGCGCATCGTGCCGCAGCAGAGCGCGTTCGTGGTCGAGCGCCTGGGGCGCTTTCATGCGGTGCTCGAGCCCGGTCTCAACCTGATCATTCCGTTTCTCGACCGGGTCGCCTACCAGCACTCGCTCAAGGAGGTGCCGCTCGACGTCCCCGAGCAGATCTGCATCACCAAGGACAACACGCAACTGGGCGTCGACGGCGTGATCTATTTCCAGGTCACTGATCCGCGGCTCGCCTCCTATGGCTCCTCGGACTACGTCATGGCGATCACCCAGCTCGCGCAGACCACGCTGCGCAGCGAGATCGGCAAGATGGAACTCGACAAGACCTTCGAGTCGCGCGATGACATCAACCGGCAGATCGTCGCCGTGCTCGACGAGGCGGGGCGCAGCTGGGGCATCAAAGTACTGCGTTACGAGATCAAGAGCCTGACGCCGCCCGAGGTCATCCTGCGCGCGATGCAGCAGCAGATCACCGCCGAGCGCGAAAAGCGCGCGGTGATCGCCAAATCCGAGGGCGAGCGCCAGGAAGACATCAACCTCGCCGACGGCAAGAAGCAGGCCGCCGTGCTGGAATCGGAGGGCGAGAAGCAGGCCGCGATCAACCGGGCGCAGGGTGAGGCGACGGCTCTGCGGCTGATCGCCGAGGCGAACGCCGCCGCCGTTCGGGCGGTGGGCGAGGCGATGAGCGACAAAGGCGGCCTGGAGGCGGCGAACCTGAAGATCGCGCAGGAGTATGTGCTGGCCTTCGGCAATCTCGCGAACAAGGCGAACACGATGATCATCCCGGCGAGCGCGAACGATCTCGCGAGCTTCGTGGCGACGGCGATGACGGTGCTCGACAAGACGCGACAGGCGCAGGACACCGCGCGTGGCGGCTAAGGAGGGCGGCATGGGCGTGTCCGCGATGAATCATTTCACCATTCTCACCGACGATCTCGAGACGACCGTCGCGTTCTACGTCGAGCACCTGAACCTGCACGCGGGCGAGCGCCCGCCCTTCACGTTCGCCGGCGCCTGGTTGTACGCGAAGGACGGCAGCGATCCGATCCTGCACATCATCGCCGGCAAGCCGAAGGGCGAGCTCGTGCCCGGCGTGATCGACCACATGGCGTTCACTGGCAAGGGATTGATCTCGACGGTGAAGCGGCTCGAGAAGCAGGACGTGCCCTACGAGCTGCGGCGTCTGCCGGGGACCTGGGGCACCTGGCAGCTGTTCTTTCACGACCCGAACGGCGCCAAGATCGAGATCGACTTCGACCGCACCGAGCCCGCACCCGGGGGCCTGGCGTGAATTTCCTGCAACGCGCGGCCGGCGTCGTCGTCGGCATCGTGCTCCTCGTGCTGGCCTTTGTGTTCGCGTCGGTGATTTTCGCGGTGGCCGCAATCCTCGCCCTCATCATCTGGGGCTGGCTGCTGTGGCGCACGCGTCACCTGCGGCGCGACCTGGCGCGCGGCGACGGGACCGTGATCGAGGGGGAGTATCGAGTGGAGCGCGAAGTGCACCGCATCGACGAGGACGCGAAGCCCTGAACAGGGGCGTTGCCGCAGGCGCGCCCGATTACGCGGGGTGCGCCCGATCCCGGTGGCTTTGCGAGCCTGTCAAATGCGGCTAGACTTGAATCGGTCCTGGACCGAAAGAGGAGGAAAACCATGAATCGCACTTTGAAAATTGGCGCGCTGGCCGTCGGCCTCGCGCTCGCCCCCCCGATGGCCTCTGCGGACACGTTTGTACGCATGGTCTCCGGCCCTGCCGGCGGCAGCTGGTATCCGCTCGGCGCAAAAATCATGCAGGTCATGCAGGCGGACATCAAGGGGATTGCGACCTCGAACGGCCCCGGCGGCGGGGTGGGCAACATCAAGGAGGTCAGCCAGGGCAATGCGGAAATCGGCTGGAGCTATGGCCACACGGCGTACAACGGCTACGTGGGCCGCGGCAAGTTCGACAAGCCGTACAAGGACGTGCGCTTCTTCGCCACCCTGTATCCGGGCGTGGTGCAGATCGCCGTGCCGAAGAGCTCGAGCATCAAGTCAATCGCCGACTTCAAAGGCAAGAACATCAGTCCGGGCAAGGCCGGCTGGACCGGGACCGCGTTCGCCGAGACCGTGCTAAGCGCCTACGGGCTGAGCTTCGACAAGATCAAGCAGGCGGGCGGCACGGTGCATCACGTCGATTACACGGATTCGGTGGCGCTCATGAAGGACGGCCACATCGACGTGTTCGTCGCGGTGACCTCGATGCCGCAGGCCTCGTTCATCGACCTGAATTTCAAGCCAGGCATCCGCATGGTCGGCATCGATCCGGACAAGATGAAGGGCATCATCAAGGACAACCCGGGCACGTTTGCCACCAAGATCCCGAAGGGTACCTACGAAGGCATGGATGGCGACGTGTCGACGCTCGCCACGGCGACCGTGATGGTGGTGAACGCGAAGCTGCCGGACGACCTCGTCTACAACATGTGTAAGGTGTTCTGGAAGGAGCACGCGACCTTCGTCGAGGTGAAGAAGACCTGGAAGGACGTCAAGCTGGCTGATGCGCTGGCGGCGGCGGCGATTCCGGTGCACCCGGGCGCGGAGCGCTGCTACAAGGAGCTGGGCGTCAAGAAGATGTAGCGTTGAATGCGTACACGCATCGGTCCCGTGCAGCGCGCGGGTCGATGCGTCCTTCGCGTTCGCGCATCGTCTCGCATGCTGAGAGCTGATCGCCTGAGCTATCTGTGCCGTGCCACGCACGGTCGGCATGACAGGCGTTGCCTGCCCCTAGACGTCTTTGGCGCATCCGATGGCTGAGTCCGTAGAGCGGCAGGTCGTCGAGGACCGGCTCGAGTATCACGAGGTCAAGGAAACCTCGCTGATCGAGGCGGTTCTGCGCGACCGCGGGATGCGGCTCCCCGTACTCGTCGCAACGGCGTGCGCAGTACTGGCGATTGCGCTGGCATTGTTCCACCTGTATACGGCGGTGTTCGGTACGCCGGAGACCCGCTCGTTTCGTGGCACGCACCTCACCGTGATGCTGGTGCTGGCGCTGCTGCTGAATCCGCTGTTTCGCCGCTCTTACCTGGACCCGCTCACGACGCCGGGCAGCCGCGGCAATACGCTGCGCGTGCTCGGATTCGGGATCGACATCGTGCTCGTCGGCTTCGGCCTGTTCGTGCAGGGCTATACGCTTTACGACATCGACGGGTTCAACATGCGCGGTGGCGACATCACGCAACTGGACCTCTGGGTCGGCGCGGGCTTCATCCTGCTCGTGCTCGAGGCCACGCGGCGCGCCGTCGGCTGGGCGATGGTGTTCGTCTCCGGGTTCTTCGTGGTGCACGCGCTGTATTCGCACCACTTCTTCGGCTTCCTGTTCGGGCCACCGACTTCGTTCCGCAAATACATCGACGTGATCTTCATGCGTGCCGACGGCATCTTCGGCATCCCGCTGATGGTCGTGGCGACCTACATTCTGCTGTTCATCATTTTCGGTGCGCTGCTGATCCGCTCGGGGGCAGGGCGCTTCTTTATCGACCTCGCAATCTCGCTCACCGGGCATCGAACCGGCGGCCCGGCCAAGGCTGCGGTGGTCGCCAGCGGGATGATGGGCACGGTGTCCGGTTCGGCGGTCGCCAACGTGGTGACAACCGGCTCGTTCACGATTCCGTTGATGAAGCGGCTCGGCTACCGGCCACGCTTCGCCGCCGCGGTGGAAGCCTGCGCCTCATCGGGTGGTCAGATCACGCCGCCGATCATGGGTGCCGCGGCGTTCATCATCGCGGAGTTCCTTCACGTCAACCTGATGTCGGTCATCGTGGCGGCGATCATCCCCGCGTTCCTGTACTACGCCACCGTGTACTTCATGGTCCACCTCGAGGCGGAAAAGCACGGACTTGAGCGCATACCGAAGGCGCGGTTGCCCGATTTCATAGAGGTTTTCAAGCGCGGCTGGCACTTGCTGTTTTCTCTGGTCGTGCTAATGACGCTGCTCGCGATCGGCTACAGCGCCATGATGTCGGCGTTCTGGGGCATCGTCACAATCGTGACGCTGAGCTTCATCAACCCGACCACGCGCATGAGCGCGGTCGACCTGTTCGCCGCATTGGAAAGCGGCGTACGTGGCACCGTGCCGGTCACCATTGCCTGTGCCTGCGCGGGCATCATCATCGGCTCGGTGTTCGTCTCGGGGCTCGGCCTGAAGTTCACGCAGTCGGTGATCGACCTGTCCGGCGGCTATCTGGTGATCCTGCTCTTTCTCACCGCGATCGCCTCGATTCTGCTTGGCATGGGGCTGACCACCACCGCGGTGTACATCACCCTCGCCGCGCTGATCATTCCGTCCCTCGAGAAAATGAACGTGGTGCCGATGGCGGCGCATATGTTCGCGTTCTACTACGGGGTGGTCTCGACGATCACGCCACCGGTCGCGCTCGCCGCGTTTGCGGCCGCCGCGATCGCCGGCAGTCCACCCATGGGCACCGCGTTCGAGTCGGCCAAGGTTGGCATCACCAAGTACCTGGTGCCATTCATCTTCGTCTACAACCCGAGCCTGATCTTCCACGGTGCGCTGTGGATGACGGCGTTTTCCTTCGTCACGGCGCTCGCCGGCGTCTGGGCGCTGTCGGCAGCCATCGAGGGCTGGCTGCACGGCCGCCTGAATATCCTGTTGCGCGGGCTGATGCTCCTCTCGGCGATTTTGCTGCTTTACCCGCCGCAGCTGTCGTTTTTCGGCCTGTCCGGATTCCTGGTCACGCTGCTCGGTGGCGTTTGCGTCGCGGCGATCTACGTCCTGCGCAGTCGCGCGCGGGCTGTGCTCGTGCCCGCGGGAGGCTGAGCTGTGCAGCTGCGCAAGGTATTCCTCGGCAAGCCGATCCACTGGATTCCCTGGCCGCTGATCGCTGTGCTGTTCGTGTGGATGGACAAGATTCACCTGCACGTGACCCGATTCAATACGTTCACGTTCGCGCTACTGGGTATTTCAGTCGCGGTGGTCGCGCTTTTCCTGCTGACGACGCGACGCGGCGAGCAGGTGACCCGGGAACCCATCCCGGAACAGGACGGCGGGCAGGGTACGGGCAGCGAGGATTGAGGTCCGGCCCGGCGTGACGGCCGGGCGGCCGCCTTACGCGGCGGGCAGCGGATCGTGCCAGTGGGCGTCGCGCGCGATCAGCTGTGCGGCCTCGACCGGCCCCCAGCTGCCGGCCGCGTAGGCCCGCAGCGCCGGCGGATCGGCGATCACCGGGTCGACGATGCGCCAGGCCTCCTCGACCTCGTCGCGCCGGGCGAACAGCAGCGAGTCGCCGGCCATCGCCGCGCCAAGCAGCATCTCGTAGGGCTCGACCTGCAGCGCCGGATCGCGCCGCGCGAACAGCTCGACGTCCTCGAGCTCGCCCGGCCGGCCCGTCGCCATCACGCTCGCGCCGAGCGCGATCTCGACATTCGGGCTCATGCGAAAGCGAATGTGGTTCGCCGCGCCGCCGTCGAAGGCACGACCCGAAAACGTGCGCTGCGGCGGCGGCTTGAGCGTGACCAGCACCTCGGTCGCAGTGAGCGGCAGGCGCTTTCCTGCGCGCAGGTAGAACGGCACGCCCTGCCAGCGCCAGGACTCGAGGTGCAGGCGCATGGCCGCGAGCGTTTCGACCTGCGAATCGGCGGCGACGCCGGGCTCGTCACGATAACCGGTGTACTGGCCGCGCACCACGTCAGCACCGGCGGGCGGGCGGATGGATTTCAGCACGCGCACTTTCTCGTCGCGAAACGCTTCCGTGTCCGGACCGACCGGCGGCTCCATCGCCAGCAGGCAGAGCACCTGCAGCAGGTGGTTCTGCACGACATCGCGTATCGCGCCGGCTTCCTCGTAGAACGTGCCGCGTCCCGCCACCCCGAACGCCTCGGCCATGGTGATCTCGACGCGCTCGACGTAGTTCCGGTTCCAGATCGGCTCGAGAAAGCTGTTGCCGAAGCGGAAGAACAGAATGTTCTGTACCGTTTCCTTGCCGAGATAGTGGTCGATGCGAAAGATTGCATCCTCGCCAAACGCCGCATGCAGCGTGCGGCTCAGCGCGCGCGCGGAGGCGAGGTCGCGGCCGAACGGCTTTTCCAGCACCACGCGACCGCCGCCGGTGCAGCCGATGCGCGCCAGGCCGTCGGTGACCTGCGGAAACAGGCTCGGTGGAATGGCGAGGTAGCACACCGGGCGTTGCGCGCCGCCGAGCGCTGCGCACAGCCGATCGAAGGTCGCGGTCTCGGTGTAATTGCCCGGGACGTAGCGCAGCGCCTGCGCCAGGCGCTCGAAGGGCGCGGCTTCGAAGCTGCCGTGTGCCTCGAGGCTTTCACGCGCGCGCGCGACCAGCCGCTCGAGCGTCCAGCCCTCGCGCGCGACCCCGATCACCGGAAGGTCGAGTAGGCCCTTCTTTGCCAGCGCCTGCAGCGCCGGGAAGATCTTCTTGTAGGCGAGGTCGCCCGTGACGCCAAACAGCACCAGGGCGTCGGCGCGCTCCACGGCGCGGCTCAGACGACCCGCGTGCGCACCGGCTTGCCGGCGAAGTGCAGGCGCAGATTCTCGATCTGCAGATTGCCCATCGCGGTGCGCGTCTCGACGGTCGCGCTGCCGACGTGCGGCAGGACGACCGCATTGTCAAGGCAGAAGAAGCGCGGGTCGATGTTCGGCTCGTTTTCGAAGACGTCGAGCCCCGCGCCGGCAATGCGCCCTTCCTGCAAATAGCGCAGCAGTGCGGCCTCGTCGACCGTCGAGCCGCGCGAGATGTTGATCAGATAGCCTTCGCGACCGAGGGCATCGAGCACCCGCGCATCGACGATGTGCCGCGTCCCGGCGCCGCCCGGGGTGACGACGACGATGACGTCGCTCGCGCGTGCCAGCGCGACCGGATCGCGCGCGTAGACGTAGGAGACGTCCTTCTTGTTGCGGTTGTGGTACTGGATCTTCATGCCGAAGGCCTGCGCGCGCTGCGCGATCGCCTCGCCGATGCGGCCCAGGCCGAGGATGCCCATGGTCTTCCCGCCGAGCGACGTGGTGAGCGGATACGCGCCGCGTGCCCCCCAGAATCCTGAGCGCAGATAGGTTTCCGCCTGCGGGAAGCGGCGCATTACGTTCAGCGCGAGCGCCAGGGTCGTGTCCGCGACACAGTCGTTCAGCACGTCGGGCGTATTGGTGACGATGACGCCGCGCTTCTTTGCCGCGGCGAGGTCGATCGAGTCGACGCCGACGCCGAAATTGGAAACGATCTCGAGCTTCGGCAATGCGTCCATCAGCGCGGCGTCGACGCTGCTTCCAAAGCTCGCGATGCCCCGCACCTTTGGGGCGACCGCCTTGAGGAATCCGGCGCGGTCGTCGGCGGCGAACAGCTTGTGGCAGTTGAATTCCTTCTCCAGCACGGCCTGCGTGCGCTCGTAGATCGGGGTCGTCAGCAGAATGTCGGTTTTCATCTTGGCAGCATTCACCTGTTCAGGATTTGAACTTTGCCGCGAGCGCTTCCGCGCCGCGCGCGAGCAGTCCGACGTCGGCGCCGACTGCCACAAACAGCGCATCCGCGCCGAGCATGCGCTTGGCATCGGCCTCGACCGGGGACAGGTAGCCTGGCGCCTTGCCGCTTTTGCGGATGCGACGCATGGCGTCCTCAATGAGCGGCATGACCTTCGGGTTCGCGGTTTCTCCGGGATAGCCCATCGACGCATGCAGGTCGGCAGGGCCGATGAACACGCCGTCGACGCCCTCCACCGCGCAGATCGCCTCGAGCTGATCGAGCGCCGGCTTGGTCTCGACCTGCACCAGGACGCAGAGTTCCTCGTGCGCGCGCTTGGCGTAGTCCTTGACGCGCCCGAAGCGCGTCGCGCGCGTGGTGCCGGCGACGCCGCGCACCCCGGCCGGCGGATAGCGTGTTGCCGCCACCGCCGCTTTTGCCTCCTCGGCGCTGCAGACGTAGGGGATCAGCAGCGACTGCGCGCCCACATCGAGAACGCGCTTGATGGTCACCATGTCGTTCCACGGCACGCGCACGATCGGTGTCGTCGCGTAGGGTGCCGCTGCCTGGAGCTGGGTGACCAGGTTCTCGAGGTCGTTCGGCGAATGCTCCATGTCGAGCAGGATCCAGTCGAAGCCGGCGCCGGCGACGACCTCGACCGTGTAGTGCGACGACAGGCTGGACCACAGCCCGATCTGCGGCGTGCCCGTGGCCAGTGCGTGCTTGAAGGCGTTGCGCGGAAGCTGCATCGCGTTTCCCCGTGCAAAAGGCAGGATTATCGGCGATCGACGGCCCCCGCGCCGGGCTGTTTCATCGCCGCGCGCGGCGCTGCGATCCGAGGGGTCAATGGATCTCGGGCTCCGCGGTTGGCGCGGTGCCTTCGAGGAAATCGAAATCGCAACCCTCGTTTGCCTGCTTCACGTGGCGCGAAAAGATCGCGCCGTAGCTGCGTTCGTACTTGGGCGGCGGCCGCTGCCAGGCCGCTTTGCGCTTCGCCAGCTCGGCATCGCTGATCTTGAGGTTGAGCACCTTCTTGTTGGCGTCGAGCTCGATCAGATCGCCGTTCTGTACGAAGGCGAGCGGCCCGCCGACATAGGCCTCGGGTGCCACGTGCAGGATGCAGGTGCCATAGCTCGTGCCGCTCATGCGCCCGTCGGACACCCGCACCATGTCCTTGACGCCCTGGCGGACGAGCTTCTTCGGGATCGGCAGCATGCCCCACTCGGGAAATCCGGGGCCGCCGAGCGGTCCCGCGTTCTTCAGCACCAGCACGCAGTCCGCGTCCACGTCGAGGTCGTCGCGATCGATGCGCGATGCCATGTCGTTGTAGTCCTCGAACACCACCGCCCGGCCGGTATGCTGAAGCAGTGCGGGGGTCGCGGCGCTGGTCTTGAGCACCGCGCCGTCCGGTGCGAGGTTGCCCCGCAGCATGACGATGCCGCCGGAGGCCTTGAGCGGTCGCTCGCGCGGCAGGATGACGTCGTCGTTCCAGACCCTGGCGCCGGCGATGTTCTCGCCGAGCGTCCTGCCGTTCACCGTGCGTGCGTCGAGATCGAGCAGGTCGCGCAGCGCACCGAGCAGCGCGCGCAGGCCGCCGGCATAGTAGAAGTCTTCCATCAGGTACTGCGTGCCGGACGGTCGCACGTTGGCGATGACCGGCGTTTTCGCGCTGATCTCGTTGTAGCGCTCGAGCGGAAAGGACAGTCCGGCGCGCGATGCCATCGCGACCAGGTGCACGATCGCGTTGGTCGAGCCGCCCATCGCCATCAGTGTGGTAATCGCGTTGTCGAACGAGCCGCGCGACAGGATGTCGCGTGGCTTGAGGTCCTCCCACACCATGTCCACGATCCGCTTTCCGGTGAGCGTCGCCATGCGCGCATGGTTCGAGTCGACCGCCGGAATCGAGCTGTAGCCGGGCAGCGTGAAGCCGAGGGCTTCGGCAAGCGACATCATGGTCGCGGCGGTGCCCATGGTCATGCAGGTGCCCGGCGAGCGCGCGATGGAGTCCTCGATCTCCTGCCAGTCGGCCTCGGTGATACGCCCGGCGCGCAGTTCGTCCCAGTACTTCCAGACATCGGAGCCCGAGCCCAGGGTGCGCTCGCGCCAGTGGCTGTTGAGCATCGGCCCCGCGGGCAGGTAGATCGCGGGAAGGTTCATGCTGGTGGCCCCCATGATGAGCGCCGGGGTGGTCTTGTCGCATCCGCCCATCAGTACCGCGCCATCGATCGGGTAGGAGCGCAGCAGCTCCTCGGTTTCCATGGCGAGAAAGTTGCGGTACAGCATCGTGGTCGGCTTCTGCATGGTCTCGGCGAGCGCCATCGCCGGCATCTCGAGCGGGAAGCCGCCCGCCTGCCACACGCCGCGCTTCACCTCCTCGGCGCGGGTGCGGAAATGCGTATGGCAGTGGTTGATGTCCGACCAGGTGTTGATGATGGCGATCACCGGCTTGCCGGCGTACTCCGCGCGGTCGTAGCCCATCTGCGCTGCGCGCGAGCGGTGGCCGAATGCGCGCAGGTCTTGCACGCCGAACCAGCGATGACTGCGCAGGTCTTCGGGTCGTTTCTTGGTCGCTGCCATCGTGCTTCCCGGTCGATTTGCCTGACGTCATTCTAGCGGCGTGACGCGCGGTATGATGCGTGCATGCTCGGCTTTGCCGACCCGCAACGTCGCCTGCGCCGGCGTGGCGTGGCGTTCGTCGCCTGGGCCGCCGGCTGGCTGCGCGTGCTGCGCTTCGGCGGTGCGGCGATCGTCGCCGCGCTCTCGCCCTCGGTCTACAACCCGGCGACGCGTGCGATGGTCGCCCGGCAGATCTACTTCACGGGCTGGCAGGTGCTGCCGGGCTTCGCCCTGTTCGTCGCCGTGTTGAGCGCGGTGCTGGTGCGCATCGTCGAGGAGACGGCGCGCGACTTCGGCCTGTCGCAGTTCGCGAGCGAGATGACCTTGCGGGTGCTGCTGCTCGAGCTGATCCCGATCACCGCGGCGCTGTTCGTGTCGCTGCGCTCGGGCGCGGCGATCAACACGGAGATCGCCCTGATGAACCTGCGCAACGAGATCGACGCGCTTGCGCGCGCCGGCGTCGACCCGATGCGCTTCGAGTTCGTTCCGCGCCTGGTCGGCTGCGTCGTCTCGGTGATTTCGCTGACCGTGCTGAGCTGCGCGCTCGCGCTGCTGATCGCCTACCTGGGGGTGTACGGCTTCTTTCTCTGGGGCGTGCCCGACTTCACGCGCTCGGTGGGCAACGTGTTCAACGCGCAGATCACGATCGGCCTCGCGCTAAAGTGCCTGTTCTTTGGGGCCGCGGTGGGCGTCATTCCCATGGGCGAGGCGCTCGCCGGGGCGCGCGAAGCGCATGTCGCGCCGATTACCGTCCTGCGCGGCATGATGCGGCTGTTTTTCGTGCTGTTCCTGATCGAGGTGGGATCATTGGCATTCAAGTACTGGTGACCTGGGTCGAGGACGACGCCGCGCGTCAGGCCGCGATCGCGGCGCGGCCGCAGGCCGCGCTGGTGTCGGCCGAGCTCCCGCTGCGGGCAAACCTCACGGCGCTGGAAAACATCGCCCTGGTGCCGCAGTACCGGCGCGACCTGGACTGGGCCGACGCATCCGGCGAGGCGATGGCGCTGCTCGAGCAGCTCGGCTGCACCGGCTGCGCCGGCAAGCGGGACGCCACGCTGTCGCACGAGGAGCGCTTCCAGGTAAAGCTGCTGCGCGCGGTGGCCGCGACGCCGGCACTGGTGGTGATCGAGCGTCCCGGCTATCTTCTGCCCGACACGCACTATCCGCCGTTCGTCGAAGCCGCACTGGCTGCCCTGCAGGACCGCTTCGGCGAAGGCATGGTCATCGATTACGCATGGAACGCGCCCCTGTATCGCCCTCGCTGATCCGCCATCTCGGCTTCAAGGTCGGGCTGCTGGTCACGCTCACTGTCGCGCTGGTCATCGCGTTCGTCGGCTACGTGCTGTATGCGCGCGGCGTGTTCGAGCCAACGCAGCGCCTCACGCTGATTGCGGACAACGTCGAGGGCGTCACGGTCGGCATGGACATGACCTTTGCGGGGTTCCCGATCGGGCGCGTGCGGCGGATCGCGCTCAGTGAGGACGGTCGTGGGCGAATCGAGATCGAGGTCGCGCGCCGCGATGCGCGCTGGCTGCGCAACATGAGCGTCTACACGCTCGAACGCTCTCTGGTGGGCGCGACCCGGTTGCGCGCCTTTACCGGCAACCTCGACGACGCGCCCCTGCCGGACGGCGCCGAGCGCACCGCACTGCGCGGCGATGTCAGCGAGGAGATTCCGCGCATGGTGGCGACGCTGCGCTCGACGCTGGAGAACGTGGAGCAGATCACCGGCCCGGGTTCGGGCCTGCGCGCGAGCGTCGCCAACCTGCAGACCTTCACCGCGCGCCTGACCGGTGAGCACGGCGCGCTCGAGGCCATGCTGGGCGATCCGGAGGACGCGAAAAAGGTGATCGCGGCCCTGGAGCGCACCAATACGCTGCTCGCCGAGCTGAGCCGGGTCGCGCGCGCGAGCGAGCGCCTGGTGACGAAGGCCGAGCGCCGGGTGCTGGACAAAGGCGGCCTGGTCGACGAGACGCAGAAGGCCGTCGTCGACGCGCGCCTGCTGCTCGGCGAGGCGCGCGCCCGCCTCAGGCAGGTCGACGCCATTCTGACGAATATCGAGGTGGTGAGCGCCGACGCACGGGTGATCAGCGGCGAGGCGAAGGTCGCGAGCACCGACCTCGCGTCGCTGCGCGCCGAGGTCGAGGAGAGCGTGCGCAAGCTGAGCCACCTGATCGACGAGCTGAACCGCAAGTGGCCGCTGGCGCGTGAGACCGAGGTGAAGCTGCCGTGAGGGCCCGTGCCTGCCGGCTCTGGGCCGCGGCTGCGCTGGCGCTGCTCGCCGGCTGCGCCGGCGGACCGCCGCCGCCCGACTGGGAGATCGAGGCGCACGGCGCGCTCGACGCCTACGCGCGGCACGCGCTGGAGGGCAGGGGACGTCTCGCCGAGCGCGATTTCGACCGCGCGCGCGCCGCGCTCGCGCGTACCGGCCGCGCCGACCTGCTGGCGCGTGCGGAGCTGACGCGCTGCGCGGTGCAGGTCGCGAGCCTGGAATTCGCGCCCTGCGCCGGCTTCGACGCGCTGCGCGCGGACGCGCCGCCGGCCGAGCGCGCCTACGCAGACTTCCTCGCCGGACGCTGGGCGAAGCTCGACCCCGGTTTGCTGCCGGCGCGCTACCAGGCGCTGCCGCAGTCGGCCTCGGCATCCGCGTCGATGCTTGCGGCGATCGAAGATCCGCGTTCGCGGCTCATTGCAGCCGGCGCGTTGTTTCGGCTCAGCCGGCTGCCGCCCGACGCGATCGCCGTGGCGCGCGAGACGGCATCCGCCCAGGGCTGGCGCCGCCCGCTGCTCGCCTGGCTGGGCGTGGAAATCGAGCGCGCGCAGGCGGCGGGCGATACCGCGGGGGCCGAGCGACACCGGCGCAGCGTCGAGCGCATCCTCGGCACGCCGGCGCCGGCGCGCTAGCCCGCCGGCGCAGCGGTACACTTGCGCCCCGCAGCGCAGTCCCTGTCCCCGCGAGCAAAGGAAACCCAGAGCCATGGCCGAGTCACAGCTGTTTCAAGCCGCGCCACTGCGGCGCGCGATCGAGGCGGTCGTCACCGCCGGCGGCAGCGCGCCGCGCGAGGCGCAGATCGTCGCCGAGAATCTCGTCACGGCGAACCTCACCGGACACGACTCGCACGGCATCGGCATGATCCCGCGCTACGTCGCCTCGCTGCGCGAGGGCGGGCTTGCGCCGAATCAGCATCCCACGATCAAGTTCGACGGCGGGGCGCTGATCGCGCTCGACGGCCAGGCGGGCTATGGCCAGGTCATCGGCCTTGAGGCCATGGAGATCGGCATCGGGCGCGCGAAGCAGCACGGCGTGTGCGTGATGGCGCTGTCCAACGCGCACCACCTGTGCCGCATCGGCCAGTGGGCCGAGCAGGCGGTCGCCGCCGGGCTGGTGTCGCTGCACTTCGTCAACGTGATCTCGCGCTCGATCGTGGCGCCGTTCGGCGGGACCGATGCGCGCTTCGGCACCAATCCGGTGACGATCGGCATCCCGCTGAAAGGGCAGCCGCCGTTCATTCTCGACATGGCGACCAGCGGCGTGGCGCAGGGCAAGATCCGGGTGGCGCACAACAAGGGCGAGGCGGTGGCCCCGGGCCTGCTGCTCGACGACACGGGGCGGCCGACGACCGACCCGCGCTACGGCGTGATCCAGCCGTTCGGCGCGCTGACCACTTTCGGCCTGCACAAGGGCTACGGACTGGCGGTCGCCGCCGAGCTGCTCGGCGGCGCGCTGACCGGGGGTGGTACCTGGCACACCGAGGACCGCAGCAAGATGCGTGTGCTGAACGGCATGTTCTCGGTGCTGATCGATCCGCAGAAGCTCGGCACCGCGCCGGCGTTCGCCGAGGAAGCCGCAGCGTTCATTGACTGGGTGAAGCGCTCGCCGCCGGCGGAGGGCGTCGAGCGCGTGCGTATCGCCGGCGACCCTGAGCGCGAGATGCGTGCGCGGCGCGAGCGCGAGGGCATTGCGGTCGACGTGACGACCTGGAACGAGATCGGTGCCGCCGCGGAGTCGCTCGGCAAGGCGCGCGGCGAGATCGACGCGCTGGCGCGCGGCGTTTGAGCGGCCCGCGCTTTGCGAGTAACCTTTGATGCCACGCAGCGCGCGAGCGTGAAGGCCCGGAGGACAGACGCATGGCAACGGAAGGCAGCGGCACCAAGGTCACGATCTTCACCGGCAGCTACCGGATCAAGGGCTACGTCGATCTGGTGCCCGGCGCGCGGCTGACGGATTACATGACCGAGGCGAAGGATTTCATCGCCCTCACCAATGTCGAGGTCTACGAGGCGGTGCTCGGCGGCCGGCAGGTGCTGACCGCGCCCTTCATCAACGTCAGCCGGGACCACGTCCAGCTCGTCTCGCCGGGCCATTGAACGGGGGCGGGCCGCGGCGCGGCGCCTGACTCAGCCGGCCTGCAGGTCGGTGGCGCGGCTGCGCAGGGTCTTGTCGCCGCGCAGCTGGAATTTCTGCACGCGCTCGGTCGCCGTCGTCGGCAGCGTGTCGACGAACACCACGTAGCGCGGCACCTTGATCGGCGCCAGACGCGCGCGACACCAGTCCGCAATCGCTTCGGCGCTGACCGCTGCGCCGGGCTTCGGCACGATTGCCACCAGGATTTCGTCCTCGCCGAGCTCGGAGGGCACGGGGATCGCGGCGCTGCGCACCACCGCGGGATGATCGTCGATCACTCGGTCGATCTCTGCGCCGGAGATGTTCTCGCCGCGCCGGCGGATGATGTCCTTCTTGCGCGCGACGAAATAGTAGTAGCCGTCGGCGTCGCGCCGCACGAGGTCACCGGTCTTGAACCAGCCGTCTTGCATGCTGGCCGCGGTCTGCTCGGCATCCTTGTAATAGCCCTGCATCAGGATCGGCGTGCGTACCCAGAGCTCGCCTTCCATGCCGTCCGGCAGGTCGCTGCCGTTATCGTCGACCACGCGCAGCTCGGCGAACTTCACCGCCGGATCGGGGTGTCGCGCCGGCAGACCCATGCTGTTCGCACGGCGCTCGCCGTCAAATGGATTGTTGCAGGCGCCCGGTATTTCGGTCATGCCGTAGCCCTCGATCATGACCGGGACGTTGAACTCTTCACGAAACAGCCGTTCGAGATCCGGCGTGATCGGCGCGCCGTAGATGACGCGCAGGCGATGGCGCGGATCAAACTCCTCGCGCGGTCGGCGCGCGAGGATGTTGCCGATCGCCGCGATGATGTTGACTTGGGTCGCGCCGGACGCGGCCGCGGTGCGCCAGAAACTCGAGGCCGAAAACTTGGGCAGCAGAACGAGGCTTGCGCCTGCGGCGAACGTCCCGGCAAGCGAGTAGAACAGGGCATTGATGTGGAACATCGGCAGGATGCACATCAGCCGGTCCTCGGGCTGCAGCCACATGCGCGCGACGAAGCCTTCCCCGGCGAGCACGAAGTTGCGCTGGCTGTGCATCACGCCCTTGGGAAATCCGGTTGTGCCGGAGGTGTAAAGCATCAGCACGGTCGCGTCGGCTGAGCCCGCGTTCGGCGCGCTTGCGCTCGGCGCGGCCTCGAGCATCGCATCGAAGCCCGGCAGATCCGCGTGCCCGCCTTCCAGCAGGAAAAACCACGGCGCGGGGCGCAGCGCGGCGACCGCCTCGCGCGCGGCGGCGTAGGGCCCCGGCTCGGTCGCGACCGCGGTCACGCCCGCGTGCTGCAGGATGTAGCCTGCCTCGCGCACGCCAAACTCCGGATTGACAGGCACGAAGATCGCGCCCAGACGCGCGAGTGCGAACAGCAGCGTGACCCCGTTCACGCTGTTGCTGGCCATCACGCCGACGCGATCGCTGGCCCGGATGCCGCGCGCGTGCAGCGCGCGCGCGGCGCTGTCGACGCGCGCCGCAAATGCGCTGTAACTCAGCCGCGCGCTGCCGCTCTCGAGCAAGGCATGCGGCGCACGCTGCGTGCAGCGGCTCTCGAGCAGGCCGTTCAGCGAGCCGTCGTGTGGCGCGTAGCGGCGGAGGACATCGAGCGGGGGAAGCATGGTGGGCGGACGCTAGCACAGGCAGGAAAAGCGGCGCTGACCCCCCATTCTCCTGATAATGTACTTTCAGTAAATATCTCAACTCATTGATATATAGAAGTATTATTTTCAAAGAAAAGGCTCTCAAAAAACGCCTAAGTATTTGTAACAGTGAGAAAAATTTCCGCTTTGCGCCTTGACCGGGAAAATTCGTTCCCTTAAAGTGGGATTTCGTAGAAAAAAGTGGCGAAAAGCGGTTTAGGTGGTCGATCCGCGGTACGCCAGGGAAGAAAAGGGGATGGGCGGGAGCTTCCACGGCGCAACGGTCGTGACACTGGACGCGAAGGGTCGCCTGGCGATTCCGACGCGTCATCGCGACGCCCTGCTCGAGCACGGCAAGACGCTGGTGCTGACCGCGCACCCGGACGGCTGCGTCGTGCTCTATCCCGAGGCCGAGTGGGAGCCGATTCGCGCGCAGGTGCAGAACTTTCCGAGCTTTCATCCGCAGGCGAGCTGGTGGAAGCGCCTGTTGCTCGGCTTCGAAGAGCACGTCACGCCGGATAACGCGGGTCGCATCCTGTTTCCCGCCGCGCTGCGCGAGCACGCGCGGCTCGAACGCGACGTGCGCATGATCGGGCAGGGGCGTTACTTCGAGCTCTGGGACAGCGGTGTGTGGGCCGCGAAGCGCGATGCCGCGCTCTCCGGCGGCATCACGCCGCCACCGGGCATGGAGGATTTTTCGCTGTGAGCGCGGAGGCGGAGGATGCACACGACCGCCTTTGCTCATCGTCCGGTCCTACTCGAGGAGACGCTTGCCGCGCTCGCGCTGCGGCCGGACGGCGTTTACGTCGACGCGACCTTCGGTCGGGGCGGGCATGCGCGCGCCGTGCTCGCGCGGCTGGGACCGCGCGGACGGCTGATTGCGATCGACCGCGATCCGGCGGCGGTTGCCGCGGCGCAGGCGCTCGGCGATCCGCGCCTGCTTGCGGTGCACGCAGCCATGCGCTCGCTTGCCGCAACGCTCGATGCGGCGGGCGTCCAAGGTGCAGATGGAATGCTGTTCGACCTCGGCGTGTCCTCGCCGCAGCTCGACGACCCGGCACGCGGATTTTCCTTCCGTGCGGACGGGCCGCTCGACATGCGCATGGACCCGAGCTACGGGGACTCGGCGGCACAGTGGTTGGCCACGGCGGCGGAGCCGGAGATCAGGGAGGTGATCCGGGACTATGGCGAAGAACGGTTTGCTAAACAGATTGCAGCGGCGATTGTGGTTGCGCGCGCAAGCGAACCCATCCGAACGACACGGCAACTTGCCGATCTCGTGGGTTCGGCGGTCCGCACACGGGAGCCGGGCCAGGATCCGGCGACGCGCACCTTTCAAGCTCTACGGATTTTCGTCAATCGGGAGCTTGAGGAAGTGTCGTTGATGCTGCCACAGGCCGTCGCGCGTCTCGCCGCGGGCGGACGGCTCGCGGTCATCAGCTTTCATTCGCTGGAGGACCGCATCGTCAAGCGCTTCTTCGCGGGTGCGGCGCGTCCCGAGCTGCCAGCGGATTTGCCGATTCGTGCCAGCGAAATGCCCGCGCCGCTGCTTAGGCTTGTCGGTCGTGCGCAACGTCCCTCGGCCGCCGAGCTGGCAGAAAACCCCCGCGCGCGCAGCGCGTTGCTGCGGGTCGCCGAGCGCACCGCGGCGCCCTTCGATGCCGCGGCCCTGCCGCGCCTGGAGGCTGCGTGGCGAAAGTGAATCTGCTGCTGCTGGCCGCGCTGGTGCTCTGTGCGCTCGGCCTGGTGCGCGCGCAGCACGGGGCGCGCACGCTCTATGCCGAACGTGAGCAGGCGCAGGCGCTGGCGCGCGAGCTCGACGTCGAGTACGGACGGCTGCAGCTCGAGGCGGGCACCTGGTCGAGACCCGCGCGCATCGCGCAGATCGCCGCCCGCAAGCTCGGCATGCAGGGGCCCGAGGCGCGCCGCGTGCGCAGCGTGCACCTGGAGCGGAACCGCACCGAATGAGCCTGGCTGCGACGCCCGCGCTCGTGCGCCTGCCCGTGTGGCGGGCGCGCTTCGTCCTCGCGCTGTTTCTGCTCGGATTTGCGTTGGTGGCCGGGCGCTCGGGCTATCTGCAGGCGATCCGCACCGCGTTTCTGCAGGAAAAGGGCGAGGCGCGCTATGCACGGGTGATCGACGTCCCGGCCACGCGCGGCCGCATCCTCGACCGCAACGGCGAGGCGCTCGCGATTTCGACGCCGGTGAAATCGGTCTGGGCGATGCCCGAGGCGCTCGAAGCCGACCGCCGGCAGCGGGCGGCACTCGCGCGGGTGCTGGGCATGCCGCTCGCGACGCTCGAGGACAAGCTGGCAGAGGGCGCGGGACGCGATTTCGTCTACCTCAAGCGCCAGGTGCCGCCCGAGACCGCACGGCAGGTCGTCGAACTCAAGCTGCCGGGCGTGTTCGAGCACCACGAGTTCCGGCGCTACTACCCCGGCGGCGAAGTCACCGCGCACGTGGTCGGCTTCACGGGGGTCGATGACGTCGGTCAGGAGGGCATGGAGCTCGCCTACCAGGCGCGGCTTGCGGGGGCGGCGGGCAGCCGGCGCGTCATCAAGGACCGTCACGGCGGCATCGTCGAGAACATCGGCGCGATTCAGGCGGCGCTCGACGGGCAGGATCTGGTGCTGTCGATTGACGGCAAGATCCAGACGCTCGCCTACGGCGCGCTCAAGGCGGCGGTACGCAGGCATCGCGCGAAGGCGGGCGCGGCGATCGTGCTCGACGTTCTCAGCGGCGAGATCCTCGCGCTGGTCAACGTGCCCTCCTACAACCCGAACAACCGCGCGGGCCTCGCCGGCGCACAGCTGCGCAACCGCGCACTGACCGATGCCTTTGAGCCGGGATCGACCCTCAAGCCCCTCACGATCGCGCTTGCGCTCGAGACTGGCAAGGCGACGCCGCGCACGGTGATCGACACCGAGGGCGGGAAGATGACCATCGCGAGCTACACGATTCGTGACTCGCATGCCGCGCGCGCGATGAGCGTCACCCAGATTCTGCAGGTGTCGTCGAACATCGGCGCCGCGAAGCTCGCGCTGTCGTTGCCGAGCGAAGCCATGTGGGACCTGTACCGGCGCGTGGGCCTGGGCAGCCCGCCGGCGCTCGGTTTTCCGGGCGAGACGGCAGGGCGCCTGCGTCATTACAGCAGCTGGCGCCCGGTGGAGCAGGCGACGATGGCCTACGGCCATGGCGTGTCGGTGAGCCTGGTGCAGCTTGCGCGTGCCTACACCGTTTTTGCGCGCGACGGCGAGCTCGTACCGCTCAGCCTGCTGCGCAGCGCGGGCGTCGCCGACGGCGTCAAGGTGCTCTCGGCGGAGACGGCGCGCGCGGTGCGCAGCATGCTCGAGGCGGCGGTCCAGCCGGCCGGCACCGGGCCGCATGCTCGCATCGCGGGCTGGCGCGTCGCCGGCAAGACCGGCACGTCGCACAAGCTGGTCGATGGCAGCTACGCCCCGGACAAGTACCTCTCGTCGTTCGTCGGCCTGGCGCCGGTGTCGGCGCCCCGCCTGGTCGCGGCGGTGTTCATCGACGAGCCCTCGGCAGG